>Ga0210392_10000196_pt1 | contig 47391 bp, 41 predicted proteins | sample IncBWC30OmetaG_FD_161057 | JGI IMG/M metagenome (GOLD analysis project Ga0210392, IMG submission 161057) | Forest soil microbial communities from Barre Woods Harvard Forest LTER site, Petersham, Massachusetts, United States - Inc-BW-C-30-O ... | reverse complement strand
AATACACCAACTTCTTTATTCAGACGATCAATAATTTTTCTTCTATAAGATTACATCCGCTTAATTTGTTGTTACCTATAGGTATTTCATTTTATACGTTTGAAAATCTTAGTTACACGGTTGATGTGTATAAAGGCCATTTTAAACCTGTAACGAGGTTTATGGATTATTTATACTTCTTATCCTTCTTTCCTAAATTAATGATGGGGCCGATTGTTAGGGCCGCAGATTTTTTACCGCAGCTGGATAAACCTTATTATGTAAGTAAAGATGATTTTGCAACAGGATTCTATCTGATCTTTTCCGGATTATTTAAAAAGATAGTTATCTCGGATTTTATCAATGTAAATTTTGTCGGATATATTTTTGATGATCCATCTAAACATGTTGGGTTAGAGTGTTTGTTAGGCGTGTATGGGTATGCGTTAGTTATCTATTGTGATTTTTCCGGTTACTCGGATATGGCAATCGGTATTGCAAGATGGTGCGGCATTACAATTCCGCCGAATTTTAATTCGCCTTATCAAAGTAGCTCTATCACTGAGTTCTGGCGCAGGTGGCATATTTCTTTATCAAGCTGGCTACGAGACTATCTATATATTCCTTTAGGCGGAAGTCGTAATAAAGATAAAATGCGGCGTTATACCAATCTGTTTTTGACTATGTTATTAGGTGGTTTTTGGCATGGCGCCAGTTGGAACTATATTTTCTGGGGCGGTATGCATGGTATCGCATTAATGTTTGAAAAGGGAAAGAATTATGTCGTTGACCTCTTTAAAATAAATTTAACGGCGAAGATCTTTAAAATACTAGGCATCATTCTGACTTTCCATTTTGTTTGTTACTGCTGGATATTTTTCCGTGCAAGATCTTTCGGCAATGCCTGGGATCTGATAGGGCAGATCACAGGTAATTTTGATGGAGGTGTTTGGCATACATTGTTCACTAATTATCAGAACGTATTTTTAGTAATGTTGCTAGGTTTTGCGCTGCATTTTGTACCGAAAGAGACCGAAGATAAAATAAAAGACTATCTGGCTAAATTACCTTTAGCAGCCTTCTTATTCATTGCCTTAATAATGGTATTTATTTTTATGCAGGTGAAAACTGCGGAGCCGGTGTTGCCTATCTATTTACAATTTTAATTGAACTTTTATTTTTGTCCGCGAATGGTCAGACGGAGCCGTCAGGCCATTCGCTACGTGTCTGACGGGCTCCGTCTGACACGTGATAGATCGCAATGAAATATAAAATAGTATTTCGCTTTTATGTTACGTAGTGTTTTTATAATTTCCCGCGAATGATCAGACGGAGCCCGTCAGATCATTCGCTACGTCTCTGACGGGCTCCGTCTGACACGTGATAGATTGCAACGAGAAAATATAGATTAGTAGTGCTTCGTTTTTTTATGCAGCGTACTTTTTTTAGGCGGAGCAGTAGGGGCAGGAATATACGTTGGAATGCAGGCACCATTCAATATGCCCTGCATACAATCATTCAAAATAGGGTATTTATTTTCCTGAAATAATTTCATTTTAGCAGAAGGTAAGCTAAGATCAAAACTTCCATTAATACTGATCATTTTATCGAAGTAAGGATTGTACCGGTTAAAATCTGCAATAGGCATGCCAATATTTTTTGCTATGCTGACGGCATTATACCTGCCGGTAATAGTTAGCTTTTGGACATCTGATACTTCTTCAGTTGCCGATAGATTAGGATTGGCATTATAAACACCTGTTGTATGAATGCTGTCTGTTGATTGATTTGCATTTCCTTCACCCTCCATAATATATTGCGTGGCTAAAAAACGCTTTACATAAGTCCTCGATTCTTCAGGAAGATCATATTGCAACTTCCAAAAATCAGTGCTACTACTTTTTTTAATAGCTGCATTTACTCTGCCCAAACCTCCATTGTAAGCAGCCATTACTAATAACCAGTCATTCAATTGAGAATATAATTGTAACAAATATTTTGCTGCAGCTTGTGAGCTTTTATAATAGTCCGTACGTTCATCAACATATTCGTTGATCGTTAAACCAAATGTTCTGGCTGTTGCGGGCATTAGCTGCCATGGGCCACCAGCGCCTTTTGAAGACACGGCACCTGATTGCAAACTTGATTCTATAACTGCGATATACTTTAATTCTTTTGGTAAACCATATTGATGTAAAACGCTTTCTATCAAATTAAAATAGGGCAGTCCCCAGCCTTTCATCTTTTGTAAACTTGCTCCATGTGTTTTGATATAATCCTGCATAAAAGCTTCTGCATTCGGATTGATCTGCATGGTATAAGGTAGCAATGGATTATAAGTATAGTTTAAAAAGAGATTTTTAAATCCATACCTGGTCAGCTGGTTAATTTCCTTAACCTTATCTTTTGGTGGAGGTACCGCTGATTGTGCTATTTGTGCAATAACAGTATCTTCTTTTTTTATTGCAGCTGTTGTTGTGTCTTGCACTACTTGTTGAGCTGATACATTGACTGCCAGTAAACAGAAAACTAATATGTACAATAGCTTGTTCACTGTAGTAGCAATTAAGCGGTTTTGTATTGCTGTAGTAACAATTGCGATAATTGTAATAAGGTTAATTCATCTTGTTTTTTAGTCATTATCTGCAAGCCGAAAGGCAGACCATTGCTATGTTTGAATAATGGTACCGAAATTCCGGGAACGCCGGTAAGGTTAGCAAACACGGTATAAATATCTGCGAGGTACATCGCTATAGGATCATGTGTTTTTTCACCGATATTAAAGGCTGTTGTCGGTGTTGTAGGAATGATGATCGCATCATATTCTTTAAACAAAGAGTTTGTTTTATCAACCAGTAATTGTCTTACTTGTTGCGCCTTACTAAAATAGGCATCATAGTAACCCGTGCTTAATACAAATGTGCCCAGCATAATTCTTCTCTTCACTTCTTTACCAAAACCTTCGCTGCGGTTTAATTTATAGAACTCTGTTAAGTCGCTAACCAGTTGTTTTGTTCTGTGCCCAAAACGTACACCATCAAAACGGCTAAGATTACTGCTTGCTTCTGCAGTGGTTAAAACATAGTATGCAGGAACAATATGCGCTAACATATCAAAGTCTACTGCTTCAACTGTATGGCCATCTTTTTTTAATTGTTCGAAACAATTTTTTATCGATGTGCTGATTTCTTTATTTAATGATTCGTGTTCGATCGCTTCTTTAAAATAAGCGATACGGTATTTTTTTGTGCCGATAGGTTGTGAATAATTTTCAGGTGCAGTTTGTATGGCCGTACTGTCAAACTCATCCGGCCCGGCCATGATGCTTAATGTTACGGCAATATCTTCTACATTATTAGCAAAGATGCCTATTTGATCAAAAGAAGACGCATAAGCGATTAGCCCGTACCGTGAGATACGGCCGTAAGTAGGTTTTAAACCAACAATACCACAGAAATCTGCCGGTTGTCTTACAGATCCGCCTGTATCACTTCCTAAACTTACCATACATAAGCCTGCCTGTACGGCAACAGCGCTGCCGCCTGATGATCCGCCTGGGACTTTAGTTTCATCTAATGCGTTCAGTACATTGCCATAAGCAGAATTTTCATTCGTACTACCCATTGCAAATTCATCACAGTTACAGTTACCAATAATGATCGCATCTTCATCGATCAAGCGTTGTAAAGCTGTGGCGGTATAAACGGAGTTATATCCTTTTAAAATTTTTGAAGAGGCTGTAGTTTCGTGCCCTTCGTAACAGATCACATCTTTAATAGCAATCACAACACCGTGCAGCTTACCTAATGCAGCACCTGATTGTCGTTTAGCATCAAGCGCTGCGGCTTTCTGCAATGCTTCTTCCGCATACACTTCTGTAAAGGCATTGAGGTTTTTACGTTGTTCTATTTTTTGGAGGTATTGTGTTACAGTGGTAACACAAGTTATAGTTCCTGCCGATAGTTGCTGCTGATATTCTTGTATAGTACTAAACAAAAAATGGAGTTTTGACTGGTATTTATAAAACTGGCTGGAGCGATTGACAAATGGAATTGCGTCAAGCACTTCAGCCGGTTATGTCTATTGAAACAGAAAAACCTATTTAGGTAATTGCTGCATTTCTTTTGCTTGTTGAGCTAATTGCTGTTGTTGTAATTGTTGTCTTAATTGTTTGATCTCTTCGTCCTTATCTTTTTCTTTCATGCCTTCTTCGATCTCGCTTTTTACGTTGTCTTTAGCATCTTTAAATTCGCGGATACCCGTACCAATTCCTCTCATTAATTCAGGGATCTTTTTACCTCCGAATAACAATACAACTGCTAAAAAGATAACCAACATGTGTTCCGGTTGAAATATAGACAACAGAACAGGCGTATTTTGAAGTATCATAACTAATTAATTTAAGGCACAAAGATAAAATAAATATCCAGTAAAACGGGTTGTTTTACTGGATATTTTGGATAGAAGTATTTTTAACAATTTGCTCAAATACTACCGTAAAGTATCGCCACAATGAGCTCTTCCCTGAGCGGCTTGTGAAGGAGTAAGGCTTCTTGTACAAGAAATGTTTCCAATAATCATAATTACTAAGAAGGTAATAGCAAGCGTCTTTTTCATATTAATCGTTTTAAGTTAGAGATGATCGGGTACCTAAAATACGGAAAAATGTAATATGAAGATCTTTTGCATAAAAAAAGCGAAAATGTTGCCATTTCCGCTTACTATCTTTAAAAAAGAAGAATTATTTTTTTGCTGCTGCCTTAGAATCTTTAAGTGCAACTGCCATTCTTTTTTCCTGAATACGAGCGCTTTTACCGCTTCTTTCTCTTAAATAGAATAGTTTAGCACGACGTACTTTACCTACTTTATTTAATACAACACTCTCAATATTAGGAGAATAGAAAGGAAATAAACGTTCAACACCTACACCATCACTAATCTTACGAACAGTAAAAGTAGCCGTAGCGCCAGTACCCTGACGTTTGATCACATCGCCTTTAAAGCTCTGGATACGTTCTTTAGCACCTTCCACAATTTTATAGTTAACAGTGATGTTATCACCTGCTTTGAAATTAGGTAGAGTTGGCTTTGCTGTCAACTGTTCGTGTACAAATAATACTGCTGCGTCCATAACTTTATTTTTTATCGGACGGCAAAGGTAAAGACCCAAAGGGGAAATTCCAAAAAATAAATTACAAATTCCGAAATGGGCGAAATATCACTAAATAATCAATTTTTAAGGTTCCTATTACAATAGTTAATTGTAGATATGTTAAGAATTATTACTACTTGGCAACGCCAAATTATTATCTAAATGGACTTGGACAAAGTTTGCGATCATAAAACGCAAAAGATATTGACCTTCTATTTCGCTTTTATATTGAGAATTATGAAAGTTTCTTTGCAAATGAAAGACGTCGTAACTATTGTTTTTTGAGCTTGTTACTTTTAGTTTCAGTAGATCTGTCGTCCCAAGTTTTAGCAGATCATCGTATGTTAAAGGATGAAAATTAGTATAATAATATTTTTTTCCTATAGCGCTTGTTTGAAGATTATAAGTAATAGTGCTTTTATCAGCAAATAGTAAGATTATAGTATCTTTTTTTGAAAGAGATAAGTTACCAGATTGAGATAAGAACTTTATATACACAAAGCCGTTATTATTTTCAAAAGTTAGTCCAAAAAATAATAATTCAGAGTTTGAATTTTCAGAATAAGTTTTAAAATATTGAGTAGGTTGTCCAGCAATTTTTGTGAATGATATCGATTTCTCTTTTGTAAAATCATCTATGAGGATTGAAATTTCTGTATCATTTAATATTGGTTTGTTTTGTTCCAGCAAATGAGAAAAAAAATCGGAACCTTCAAAAATTTCGACTTCAATAACTAATGAGTTTTTTCTTATAATTTGTCCATTTGAAACGGGGATAGAAATAACTTTTCCATTAAAAGGAATTTTTAGGCTAACAATGCCTGCGCCCATTATACATGATTTAAGTCTAATTATTATTTCATTAGAATGAAAATAATTTCCGGGAAGTAATTTCAATTCTGAAACCTCGTATTCATCTAACTCATGAATATTCTTTCCTGGAAATTTTTCACAAAACTCATCAATAAAATAAATCTTTTGTACCATAGGATTTTTATTAGCTCGGGCAGCTTGCTCGAAGGTATGCATGTTTTAATTCAGCCAAAATATAGTACCTGCGCATTTATATTTATTCTATCTGATATATTGGAACTCCTTCAAAGTAATGATAATGTGTTTAATCATGTATTTAATTTGCTCAATAGATACTCAACTGACGAAACGTGCGACGCCAATGAAGCTCAATAGTAGCAAAATGTTTGGCTAACAAAAAATCCAAATAAGCTTACACCTATTTGGATCTTGAATTATTATTGGGAATTTTATCTCGCGATATTAACAGCTCTCTTTTCTCTGATAACAGTTACTTTGATCTGGCCAGGGAAGGTCATTTCTGTTTGTATCTTTTGTGCAATTTCAAAACTCAATTTATCGCTGTCGCTATCAGAAACTTTATCAGCTTCTACAATAACACGAAGCTCACGGCCCGCTTGAATGGCGTATGCTTTTTCAACGCCAGGGTAGGCTAGTGCCATGTTTTCAAGGTCTTTGATGCGTTGAATGTATTGTTGCATGATCTCACGCCTTGCACCCGGTCTTGCACCGCTGATCGCATCACAAGCCTGGATGATAGGAGAGATAACATATTGCATTTCCATTTCATCATGATGGGCACCGATGGCATTTACTACCGCAGGATTTTCACCATATTTTTCTGCCAGCTTAGCACCTAACAATGCATGGCTCAATTCAGTTTCTTCATCAGGAACTTTACCGATATCATGTAACAGACCGGCACGTTTTGCCAATTTAGGATTCATGCCTAACTCAGCCGCCATGATAGCGCAAAGGTTAGCAGTCTCACGACTATGCATTAATAAGTTCTGTCCGTAAGAAGAACGGAAGCGCATACGGCCCACCATTCTGATCAATTCTTTATGAAGGCCATGAACGCCTAATTCCATTGCAGTACGTTCACCGATTTCCATTACCTGGTCATCCAGCTGACGTTTTGTTTTTTCAACTACTTCTTCAATACGTGCGGGATGGATACGCCCATCAGCAACTAAACGTTGTAATGATAAACGCGCGATCTCTCTACGTAATGGATCGAATGATGATAAAACAATTGCTTCCGGTGTATCATCAACGATAAGATCCACGCCAGTTGCAGCTTCAATCGCACGGATATTTCTACCTTCACGACCGATAATAGAACCTTTTATCTCATCACTTTCTAAATTAAATACGGTGATAGAATTTTCGATTGCTTGTTCAGCAGCAGTACGTTGAATTGTTTGGATAACAATTTTACGTGCTTCTTTATTCGCTTTTAATTTAGCGTCTTCAATAATTTCTTGTTGTAGAACTAAAGCTTGTGTGTGGGCTTCTTGCTTTAAGCTTTCGATCAGTTGCGTTTTGGCATCTTCTGCTGATAAACCGGCAACTTTTTCCAGGCGGCGGATATGTTCTTCCTGGTGTTTTTCCAGTTCAGTGCGTTTCGCATTAACTACTTCGATCTGGCGATTCAAAGTTTCTTTAATGGCTTCGTTTTCTTTTACTTGTTTATCAAGATTCTGTTCTTTTTGAGTAACAGATTGTTCTTTCTGTTTGATACGGCTTTCACCTTCAACAACCTTTTGATTGCGTTGCAATACATCACGGTCATGATCAGATTTTAACTGTACAAATTTCTCTTTCGCTTCAAGTATTTTTTCTCTTTTTAAATTTTCGGCTTGTAGTTCGCCGTCAGCAATGATCTTCTTAGCCTGTTTTTCAGCTTCTTCTACTTGCGATTTAGTGTTTTTAGCAAATATTAATTTGCCCAGTACAGTACCCACTATCAGGGTTGCTGTACCGATGATAATGTATATAATTATCGGTTCCATTGAATATATCTTTTTTTATACGGCGCACAATCTTTCTGCAAAGTCTCTCGCTAACCATAATATTGTTAATAAGAATTGCTGGCGAAGATACAATTTTTTGTATAGCAAAAGGAAGTTAAACAATGGTTTACTATATATAAACCTAGAAATCAGGCGATTGGGAATTTGTTAGAGCGCATTATCAAGCAATAGCTCCATTTTTTGGAGTGCTTCGCCGACGGTTTTTTCCAGCAATGGATTATCTTTTGGGTCAGTTTGTGTGGCATACCAGATCACTACCATCGCCACATAATCCTGCATATCCTTGCCGGAAAAATTAGTTTTAAATTCGATGATCTTGTCGTTGATTATTTTTAAGGCGCCACGTATTGTTCCCTCATCCTTTGGATCGATGCGTATCCGATAAGTTCTATCGGCAATCACAATATTGATGGGAAGTAGCTCTGCCATAGTTTATTCGCTTAGTAGCCCGATACATTTATCAATACCTTTTATATATTGATTGATACGTTTCTCAAATTCTTTTTTATCGGCATCTTCCATTTTACCGGCAGATGCTTTTAGAATACCTATTTGTTGTCGCAGTTCATCAACGTATTCAATGTATTGATTTTGTGCGTCTTCTTTTTCTGCCAATTCAATTTTCAAACGTTCGTTTTCTTTTTTAAGAGAATCATATTTCTTCAACAATAATTGAAGCTTACGTAAAACCCCCTCCGCCCCCTGAAGGGGGAACTTTGAAGTAGGATTATCTGTTGAGTTTGACATTTATTTTGAACAGTATGTTATAAAAGAAAATTGTAAGATCATTTAACTTTTCAATCACCCCTTCAAGGGGGCAGGGGGTTTATTTGATCTTACTCAAAACCAGTTTTTTAACTTCTGATAAAGGAATTCTTTCCTGCGTCATTGTATCACGATAACGGATTGTAACCGTATTGTCTTCTTTGGTTTGATGATCGATCGTTACGCAGAACGGCGTGCCAATTGCATCCATACGGCGATAACGTTTACCGATCGCATCTTTCTCTTCATAAAAACAATGGAAATCCTGTTTGCAATCATCCATTAATTCTTTGGCTATTTCAGGAAGGCCGTCTTTTTTCAACAATGGTAAAATAGCTAGTTTAGTTGGTGCTAATTTTGCAGGAATTTTTAATACAACACGGCCATCTTCCGTTCCATCTTCTTTGGTCCATTTTTCGTTGGCATAAGCCAGACTTAAAATAGTTAATACCAATCTATCTAACCCAACAGAAGTTTCTAAAACGTACGGAGTGTAATTACCGTAAGGTTTTCCTTCTTCGTTTAGATCGTTATCGAAGTATTGTATTTTCTTTTTGCTATATAACTGATGTTGAGATAAATCAAAGTCTGTACGACTGTGAATGCCTTCTAATTCTTTCCAGCCGAACGGGAATTCAAATTCGATATCTAATGCTGCATCAGCGTAATGCGCCAATTTTACGTGATCGTGAAAACGTAATTTTTCTGTTGGAATGCCAATGCTTTCGTGCCATTTCTTTCTTTCATCTTTCCAGAAATTATACCATTCTTTTTGTGTGCCGGGACGAATGAAAAATTGCATTTCCATTTGCTCAAATTCTCGCATTCTGAAAATGAATTGTCTTGCAACAATTTCATTACGGAAAGCTTTACCGGTTTGTGCAATACCAAAAGGTATTTTCATACGACCGGTTTTTTGAACGTTTAAAAAATTTACGAAAATACCTTGAGCCGTTTCCGGACGTAAATAAATTGTTTCACTTTCTTCAGCAACGCTTCCTATTTGAGTACTGAACATCAGGTTAAACTCTCTAACCTCACTCCAGTTAGCTGTTTTGCTGATGCCGCATTTTATTTTATTATCGTCTATCAGTTTTTTTACTGCAGCATAATCCGGTTTGGCTAATAGCTTTTCCATTTCTGCAATCAGCGCTGCGCCTTCTGCTTCAGGCAATGTTTCTGCAAAGCCTTCAATTAAATGATCAACACGATATCTTTTATTACTGTCTTTATTATCAATCATCGGATCGCTGAAATTATCAACGTGTCCGCTTGCTTTCCAGGTTGTAGGATGCATAAAAATGGCTGCATCAATACCCACGATATTGTCGTGCAATTGCGTCATGCTTTTCCACCAGTAATCACGAATGTTCTTTTTTAATTGAGAACCCATTTGTCCGTAATCATACACTGCCGCCAAACCATCATAAATTTCTGATGATTGAAAAATATAACCGTACTCTTTACAATGAGATATTAGTTCCTGAAAATTATTTGCTTCGTTTGCCATAATGGCTGCAAAGATAAGAACCAGAGTGATTAAATTATTATCAACAAAAATTAACTTCTTTCTCTTGAGGAGATAAATAAAATCCTATTTTCACTATCGTATGATAACGCAAGAAAAAATAGCAGAAGTAAAGAAAATGCTCAAAAGGGGCGTACCAGATGGGGAAATAAGAAACGAATTACTATCGGAGGGATATACTGAGGAAGACATTCGCGTTGCCTTTGTACCACATAAATCTGAAATGGGCTCATGGTATTTGATTTTTGGAATCATCGTATCCTTAATAACCTTGGGCCAATTAGCAATGAATCATATTCTCGGATCTATTATTCCTTTTTTATGTTCAGGAGGTCTGTGGTATGCGTATTACAAACAGTTGCAAGAGAAAAGCAATCAGTAATACCTTACTTCAATTTCTCATTATTCTTGTGTCTGTCTGCGTCTCGGATGTTTTTCTTTTCAAAATTCTTTTCTAAAGCTGTCGTAAGATCAACGCCAGTTTGATTTGCGAGACAAACTAACACCCACAATACATCTGCCATTTCATCGGCCATCTCTTTTCCTTTATCAGATTCCTTAAAAGATTGGTTGCCATATTTCCTAACCATTAAGCGAGATAACTCACCAACCTCTTCCATCAAAATGCCAAGATTAGTTAGCTCACTAAAATACTTAACACCGAAAGTTGTAATCCAACTATCAACCTTTGCCTGCAATTCCTTAACAGTAATATCGCTCATAAAATAAATATTAAAATCTAAAAATAATCATTCTCCAAAAGCTCCTTTTTTGGTGGGGGTTTTTACTCCACATTTTTTGTGTCAATCACAATCGTAATCGGTCCATCATTCAATAACGCCACTTTCATATCAGCACCAAACTTCCCTGTAAATATCTTTTTACCTAAATCAAGTTCTAACTGTGCGATCATTTTTTCGTACATCGGCACAGCAAAATCCGGGTTGCTTGCTTTTATATAACTGGGCCTGTTTCCTTTTTTTGTAGATGCAAATAAAGTGAACTGACTAACCAATAAAATATCGCCGTTACTATCTTTTACAGAAACGTTGGGTACTTTATTTTCATCATCAAAAATGCGCAGGTTAATGATCTTGTTACTTAGCCATTTAATGTCTTCCTCCGTATCCGCATCTTCAATACCTAATAAAATCAATAGTCCGGTATTGATAGATGATATTAGTGTATCCGTTACCGTTACACTCGCATTGATTACTCTTTGAATGACTACCCGCATGTGGTTATTTGTAATGAAGATAGAAAAATAGCAGGGAATTGTTGTAAAATGGCAATAACTCAATAGAATCAACCGGTTGATGTTTTAATGAAAAAACCAAGGTGAGATCGGGGAATTTTTTGCTCAAAATTTAACATTGGCGGCTGATTCAATCCAGTACTGTTTTATAATTTTTTGCACAGCGCTTTTCCACAGCTGTTAATATTTAGAACGAGGAAATACGGCTATGAAAAAATAGCTTCGAAGTAGGAAGTACCCCTGAAATTTCGTAACTTTAGTAACAACGCTTCCAGTAAAAATTTAGATATATGGCTATCAAAAAACAGGCAGGCAAAGGCTTGCAATTCAGTCGACAATTTACGAAAGACGGTGTGAGTCCATATGATATGTTTGAGTACGACTACCGTACGTCTATTATAAAAAATCCTTCGGGCGAGATCGTGTTTCAAATGGATAATGTAGAGGTTCCCAAACAGTGGAGTCAGATCGCGACTGATATATTAGCACAAAAATATTTTCGTAAAGCGGGTGTGCCTCAACCGGATGGCACAACTGGAAGAGAGACTACTGTTAAACAGGTAGCACATCGTATGGCACAATGCTGGCGTGTATGGGGCGAACGTTACGGTTATTTTGCAGATGCAAAAGATGCTCAGGTATTTTATGATGAATTAGTGTATTCTATTTTGAACCAGGCTTGCGTACCCAACAGTCCGCAATGGTTTAATACCGGTTTGCATGAAGTGTATGGCATTACTGGGAAACCACAAGGACATTATTTTGTTGATCAAAAAGACGGACAATTAAAAAAATCGACTTCGGCATACGAACGCCCGCAGCCACACGCATGTTTTATTTTAAGTGTGGATGATGACTTAGTAAATGAAGGCGGCATCATGGATCTGTGGGTTCGCGAAGCAAGAATATTTAAATATGGAAGTGGGGTAGGAACAAACTACAGTAGCATCCGTGGTGATGGTGAAAAACTAAGTGGCGGCGGTACTTCCAGCGGATTAATGAGTTTCTTAAAAATTGGTGATAGAGCAGCAGGAGCAATCAAAAGTGGTGGCACAACGCGTCGTGCAGCAAAGATGGTTTGTCTGGATTTAGACCATCCGGAAATTGTATCCTTCATCAATTGGAAACAAGAGGAAGAGAAAAAAGTAGCGGCATTAATTGCCGCTGGCTATTCACATGATTATGAAGGTGAAGCATACAAAACAGTAAGTGGACAAAACAGCAATAACTCTGTTCGTATTCCCAACGCGTTTTTTAAAGCCTTGGACGAAGATGGTATGTGGGAGCTGAAAGCAAGAAGCGATGGACGTGTAATGAAAACGATCAAAGCGCGTGAGTTATGGGATCAGATCAACTATGCCGCATGGCGCTGTGCCGATCCGGGAACACAATATGATACTACGATCAACGAATGGCATACTTGTCCTGAAGGTGGACGCATCAGAGCGTCTAACCCTTGCAGTGAGTATATGTTTTTAGATAACACTGCTTGTAATTTGGCTTCTGTAAATCTTCGTCAATTTTTTACTGAAAAAGATAACAGTTTTGATATACCGGGCTTTGAATATACTTGTCGTTTATGGACAGTTGTATTAGAAATAAGCGTTTTGATGGCGCAGTTTCCATCTAAAGAAGTAGCACAATTAAGCTACGATTACAGAACACTTGGTTTAGGTTATGCGAATCTTGGTAGTATGCTAATGGTAAGTGGGATACCTTATGATAGTGAGCAGGGGCGTGGTATTGCAGGCGCTATCACAGCGATTATGACAGGTGTTGCCTATAAAACCTCAGCAGAGATGGCCGGTTTCCTTGGTGCATTTGATAAATACGAAGACAATAAAAAACACATGTTGCGTGTAATGCGGAATCATCGCGCAGCAGCATACGATGCAAGTGATGCGTATGAAGGTTTGGAAATAAAACCTACCGGCATCAATGCAAAATATTGCCCTGATAATTTATTAAAAGCTGCAACCAAAGCATGGGATGATGCAGTTCAATTGGGAGAAAAAAATGGTTATCGCAACGCACAAACAACAGTTATTGCGCCAACAGGTACGATAGGTTTAGTAATGGATTGCGATACAACAGGTGTTGAACCTGATTTCGCTTTAGTAAAATTTAAAAAGTTAAGTGGTGGTGGTTATTTCAAAATAATTAATCAGAGTGTACCTGCCGCATTGCGTAATTTAAAATACAGCGAAAAAGAAATTACAGAGATTGTCAATTATGCAAAAGGCCATGCTACATTAGAAGGCGCTCCATACATCAACAAACAAACATTAAGCGAAAAAGGATTTATACCAGAAGAAATCGCAAGGCTGGATGCGGCCATGGCAAGTGCTTTTGAGATCGGTTTTGTATTTAATCAATATACTTTAGGCGAAGCTTGTCTGCAACGCTTAGGTTTTAAACCCGAACAATACAATGATTTTAGCTGGAGTTTATTAGAAGGCCTAGGATTTACAGATGAACAAATTGAAGCTGCTAATATTTATGTGTGCGGCACCATGACTGTTGAAGGCGCACCATATTTAAAAGATGAACATTTACCTGTTTTTGATTGTGCTAATAAATGCGGACAAAAAGGCCAGCGCTATATTCATGCGCATGGACATATTCGGATGATGGCCGCGGCACAACCTTTCTTAAGTGGGGCTATCAGTAAAACGATCAATCTTCCTAACGAGGCAACGATCGAAGAAATTGCAGATTGTTATCGTATGAGTTGGGAGCTTGGATTAAAAGCGAATGCATTGTATCGTGATGGTTCTAAATTATCTCAACCACTTAGCAATAAATCGGATAAGAAGAAAAAGACAACCGGCGACGAACAACCGACGACAGAAATGCAAGAGACTGTTGAACAACATGAACACGCATCTTCAATAGTTGATATGGGTAAATTAACGATTGATGAACTATTGGATGAAATAAGTAAACGCATGCAAAGTAGTCCGGATACGGTGTTGAAAGGCAAGCTGGCAAAAATTGTTGAACGTAAAACATTACCGGCTAAACGTCGTGGTTTTACACAAAAAGCAAAAATAAACGGACAGGCCTTATTCGTTCGTACCGGTGAATACAATGATGGAAGCGTAGGAGAAATATTTATCGATATGGCAAAAGAAGGAGCAACTATGCGTAGTATGCTAAACTGTTTTGCTATCGCGATTTCTATCGGGTTACAATATGGTGTGCCGTTGGAAGAGTTTGTAGAAAAATTTGTGTTCACGCGTTTCGAGCCTAGCGGTATGGTAGAACATCCAAATATCAAATCAACAACATCGATCATCGATTTTATCTTCCGTTCACTGGCATATGAATATTTGGGCAGAAATGATTTAGTACACGTGTTAGATAAACCGGAAGTAGAAAATCTAGGCGATCAACCCTGGGATCAATCTACGCCAACGATTGGTGAAAGAAAACCAGAGTTGAGCGAAGTAAGGGTTATCGGTAGTTCACCTGCAGGAAATAATCAAAACCAACCGGTGAAAGTACAGGCTGCAAACGCTTCTAGTGATAGTACTCAGAATTATTTAAAATCAATGCAAAGCGATGCTCCTGCTTGTAATACTTGTGGACACATTACGATCCGCAGCGGCACTTGTTATAAGTGTTTAAATTGTGGTAACAGCATGGGGTGTAGTTAACACTTCTAACGTAATTTTATACAAAAGCCATCATAATTGTGATGGCTTTTGTGTTTGTATATAAAAAAGCGATATTTTTATGGTAGTTAATAATTTGTACTCAAATCTTTATAATTCATGCGCTATATCAAAAAAATCTCCACGAGTATTCTGCTGCTTTTTATTTGTTTTGCTTCTTTTGCACAATCAAATAATCCGTTAATTAACAGTGGTGATACATTAAAAAAAGCTTCAACATTAAATGATGCGGGTAAGCATAAAGAAGCTATTGTATCACTCAAGCAGATATCCAGAAGTGATAGTAATTATGAAGAAGCGCTATATCAATTGAGTTATAGTTATTACCTGGATAGCCAGATGGAAACATCTTTGCAATATGCCAAACAAGGGATAACTCAGTTTCCTCAGAAATATACAAAATTTGCTGTGCAGGAAGCTAATGCATTAGACGTCTTAAAAAAAGAAGATGAAGCAATTGATATATACAATCAAATCATAGCAAAAAATCCTCAGGCAGGAAATGCTTATTTTAATAAAAGTATTGTTTTAATTAAAATAAATAAATATGACGAAGCCATACGAACATTAGAACAATGCTTATTAATAGATCCATATTACGCATCTGCTCATTATCTTTTAGGCCAGACATTTCTTAAAGAAGGAAAATTAATACCTGCAGTTTTAGCGCTAAATACCTACTTGTTGATGACACCCGAAGGTAAATATGCTTCTTCAACAGTAACAATACTCAGCGGTATATCAAAGGTTACAGATGATGTAATTACATATGATAAAAATAAGACACCTGGAAAAGATGACAATTTTGATTTTCAGCAAAAGATATTAATCTCAAGAATAGCTCTTGATAGGGCGTATAAATTAAAAGCGAATTTAGAAGATCCGATAGTACGGCAAATGCAGGCTATTTATGAAAAGCTACAGTACAATAAGAATGATAATGGTTTTTGTATGCAATTTTATGTACCGCTTTATCAGCAATTTTATACGCAGGATAATTTCGAACCTTTAGTTTTTACAATGTTCTCCGGACTTAAAATTAAATCTGTAGATAGCTGGATAAAAAATCACAAAAAAGAATCCGATGCTACATTGGCCTATGCTAGAAACTATTTTAATAAAACCAGAAGCACGCGTGTTTTGAATTATGAAATACGGAAGTCGGCAATGGACAGTTTTTTATATGTGAGCGGTACTTTTATTGGAAAAGGTATTTCTTCATTAGACAAAAAAGGCAGTCTTCAATTTTCCGGTAAATGGGATTTTTATTACGACAATGGTGCTTTAAAAGCAAAAGGTTATTTTAATGATTCATATAAAAAAGACGGCCCATGGATTTATTATTACGACAATAGTCAGATAAAAGAAAAGTCTGATTATAAAAATGGCGATATCGATGGAAATAAAGAAGATTTTTGGGATAATGGCAACAGGCGTTATAAAGAAATATTGGTTGCTGGAAAATTAAATGGGCTACAAACCTATTATTATTACAATGATAATATCAGGGCTTCCTTCAACTATAAAGATGATAAAAGAAATGGTATTCAAAAATCATACAATTCTTCAGGTGAGCTCACCTATAGCACCAACTATATTGATGATAAGGAAGATGGTGATGCTAAATCATTTTATGGGCCATCGGAAAAATTAAAAAATGAAGTAACCTATAAAAATGGTAAGGCGGAAGGGATATATAAAGAGTATGCAGAAACCGGAACTGTTACTTTACAAGGGCAATATACAAATGATCTTAAGCAAGGTTTATGGAATGCATACTTTGAGGGCGGGGCCTTAAAAGAAAAAACTACTTACGTTGATAATGAAATAACGGGTGAATTAACCTCTTATTATGAAAATGGACAATTGAGTAGCAAAGAGAATTATTTAAAAAAGAAACTGGATGGAGATTTTAATTATTATGGAGATGATGGAAAATTATTCTGTAATGCCAGCTATGAGAAAGGCAAGTTAAGATCCATTACTTTTTATGACAAATCAGGCGCTGTTATTTCTTCTACTTCAACACGAAAAGGAGCCGCTACCATAATATTTTATTCTCCGGAAGGGATTAAAAAGAGCCAGTGCTACTATAATGCAAACGGAGACCGCGATGGTAAAAATGTTATTTATTTCCCATCTGGAAAAATAAAAGAAGAAGAGTATTATAAGAATGGAGAACAGAATGGATCGGACATTACCTATTATTCAAATGGTCAAAAAAGTTACGAATGTAATTATACTGATGGCGAAGAGGATGGGTATGTAAAAAAATATTATGCCAACGGTATTGTTAGTTCGGAGGGTTGGGCAGTAGCAGGATATAAGCAACAAAACTTTATTAATTACAATGCGTTGGGAGATGTAACGTCTACTCAAAATTATTTGAATAATGATTTGGATGGATATTCAGCATATAGTTATCCGAATAATATACCTGATGATGAGTTTAAATACACCACTGGTTGGTTGGACGAATACAGTCAGTTTGATTCTACAGGAAAAATTATCTCTTCAGGCAAATACCCTCAGGGTAATGGCGCGCGCATTTTTAAAAATTATAATACAAAAGTGTCAATAGAAGGGCGTTACAATCATTATATGCTCAATGGCATTACCAAAACATATTTTTATGATGGCAAGATATCTGCTGTTTTCAATTATAAGAATGGTGAACGTGATAGTATTTATAAAGCTTATTATCACAATGGAAATGTTAGGTCAGAAGGTAATTATATAGATGGAGATAAAGACGGCACATGGAAGTTCTATTATGATAATGGAAAATTAAGTTCCGTTGAAAGATATAAAAACGGGCTTTTAGAAGGTGATGATGAATCTTATCACAGCAACGGAACAAAAGATTTTGTTTCCACATATAAAAAGGGCAACCGTGATGGCCAGTATATAATTTATGGTGACAGCAATAAAGTATTGGTTGTATTAAGTTATAAAGCAGACCAATTAATGAGTTATACTTACGAAGACAAAACAGGAAACCTGGTAGCGCCGATCATTGTAAAAGCTTCAACAGGAAAGGTAATTGCATATTATAGAAATGGTGTTCAAAGCTGTGAGCTTTATTATCAGGATAATGCACAGGAAGGAGTACAAGCTTTTTTCTATAGTAATGGCAAAAAGTATATTGATGGCCAACGTATGGCGGGATATGAAAATGGTTTTATTAAAACGTATTATTCAAACGGAGCAATTTTTACAGAATCCAATTATGTATTAGATAATTTACATGGCCTGCGTAAAACATATTACCCATCGGGAAAATTAAAGGCAATGGAAAATTATTATGATGATGATTTACATGGTGTTTGTAAGTATTATGATGAGCAGGGGAATGTAAAGCAAACGTGCATGTATTATTACGGCAATCTTTTAAGTGTTAACTAGATGTATAAAAAATTAAGTGTACTATTCATCCTTGTGTTATTACAACAAACTGTAATGGCACAAACGTTGGAAGAAGTAAAAAAAGCATTTCCGGGAGAACAGGCTGTGTATTTGAATTATGGAGAAGAGTTAGATCTTTCTATTAAAAACGATACGCCGGTAGCAGAAGGTCATCATAATGTAGAATTAATGTTGTTAGGTGAAAACGCCAGCAGTTATAGCCGGTATCAAGTCTATCATAGTGGTTATAATGAACTAACCAATCTGGAAGCATATACAAAAATCCCTGACGGCGCTGATAGATATAAAAAAGCAAAGATCACTAATCAGCAAACAAAGGTTAGTAATAGCGCTAACGTTTTTTACGATGATGTAAAAGTAACCAGCTTCGATTTCCCTTCTTTAACACAAAATTCGGTTGAGCATATTGATTATTCTTTGTATCATAAAGATGCGCATTTGCTAACACCATTCTTCTATCCTGGCAGAATACCATTAATGAATGGATCCTACACCGTTGTAGTTCCCAATGAAATATCTATAAAGTATGTAGTAAAAAATGATCCCAAAGGATTATTTCAATTCTCTATGGAAAAAAAGAGAAAAGAGACTATTTATAAATGGACACTGAAAAATATCAAACCTATTGATGATGATTTTGCAGATGCACCAGACAATAATTATTATGAACCGAATGTAATTATCTATATCACATCTTACCAGGGGAAGAATGGTCAGCAAAATTTTTTAAGTTCATTGGATGATCTGTATAAATGGGATGTTGATTTTTTAAAAGAACTGAATATTACACAAGAACAATCTCTTAAAAAAGTTGTTGATTCGATTATCGTTGGTAAAACGACTGAAACAGAAAAGGCAAAAAGTATTTACGTCTGGGTTCAGCAACATATACGTTATGTAGCATTTGAAAATGGTTTGGAAGGATTCAGGCCAAGACAAGCTGCTGAAGTTTGCAACAAGCGTTACGGTGACTGTAAAGATATGAGTAGTATCATTACACAGATGTTGCGCATAGCGGGAATAAAAGCTTACTACACCTGGATAGGCACGCGTAGCCTGCCTTACGATTATACAGATCTTCCATTGCCTATTGTTGATAATCACATGATATCAACTACTAATATTGATGGCAAGTGGATATTTTTAGATGGTACTGATCCGCATGCAGTTTTTGGTATGCCGCCTTCAGGAATACAAAGTAAAGAAGCATTGATTGCTATCAATGAAAAAGAATACAAAGTATTACGAGTACCAATTATTGCAGCTATCGATAATCGTATGATTGATACCACCATTATTAGCTTTACTGATAATGGTATTAAGGGGCATGAAAATGTTACCTATTATGGTTATCAGGGTGAAGATGTATATAATGAATTGTTATACAGAGATGATAAAGAAACAAGAGATTTTGTAAAAACAAGAATGGGCAAAGCAAGCAATAAATTTATCTTAGGAGATTATATAATTACACGCAGTAAACCGGAAGAAAATGTAATCAATATCTCGGCAAACTTTGATATTCCGGGCTATGGAAAAAAAGTTGGAGATGAATATTATATCAATCTTAACCTGGAAAAAATATTTGAAAAACAAGTAATAGATACTACTAAAAGAAAAGTACCGTTAGAGATCGAATACAATTATTTGATGAATGAATACCACATTCTTGAAATTCCAAAAGGTTATACTGTAAGCTATCTTCCTAAAGATTTTTCTTTTGATACAGAGTTGGCATCTATTAAAATAACCTACAAAGTAGCCAATGGGAAAGTAATAGCAGAACAGGAAGGGCAAACAAAAAAACTAATGATCTATCCCGCTGATTTTGATAAATGGAACAAACAAATGAACGCCGTTCAATTACAATACAAAGAATCGGTAGTATTGACAAAAACAACTAACTAACAACTAACACAACATAAAAAGCTACACATGAAAAGAACGATTACTTGCTTTCTATTAATGCTTTTAGGCACAACAGTACTTGCACAAAAAACACCTTTTGATTGGGTAGCCTCTCCGAAATTGCACAAGGCAGATCCTCAATTTGCTACAGAAAGTGCTATCGTTTTAGAAGATATGCGCCAGCATCAATATATAGATGTTGATAAAGACAATATGGTGATCATGATTACCTGCAGGCGTTTAATAAAAATAAACGATGATAAAGGTGCAGAGTTGTACAATAAAATCTATATCCCTGTTAGTCCGGGTACGGAAGTTGTACAGTCAATAAAAGCAAGAACTATTCAACCAACAGGGCAAGTGTTGGACCTTCCTCAATCTAAAATTTTCGACGTAACCGAAGATGGCGGAACCTACAAAAAATTCGCTTTGGAAGGAATAGAGAAAGGCTGTGAGATTGAATACATGTACACTATAAAAAGAAAAGCATCATACTTCGGAATAGAAGTATATCAATCTGCTTATGCTCCATGTCAAAATGCGGAACTTATATTACAGTCTCCAAAACGTTTAGTGTTTTCTGTAAAAGGATACAATGGCTTTACAATAAGTAGTGATAGCGTTGTTGGTGAACAAAGAACAGTGACTGCGACACAAAAAAATATTGTTACGTTGAACGATGAAAAATATTCTAACAGGGTTCCTCATTTAATGAATGTGCAGTACAAGCTTTCTTATAATCTATCTACGGATCCTAATACACGTTTATTTACATGGGATCTGTTAGCTAAAAATGTATATAAAGGATATAGTGATCTTACGCCCAAAGAAATAAAAGCAGTCGATGGGTTTATTAAACGGATCAATTTACCTAAAACTGCAACTAACGAAGAAAAAATTGTTGCTATTGAGGAATACATAAAAACGCAAATTGGAGATGATGATCAGGGTGGAGATGACGCAGATAATATCGAAAAGATAATAAAAAATAATGTTGCCAGCAATGATGGGTTAACAAGAATTTTTATAGCTGTATTGGAAAGATTGGGCATCGAATATCAGGTAGTTTTTCCTAATAAAAGAGATGATTATCCTTTAGATCAAAATTTCGAAAACTACAAGTTGATACAAGAAATGGTTGTATATTTTCCTGATCTGAATAATTTTCTTGAGCCAGCCAACAGATCACTCCGTTATCCGTTCATTCAATCGTCATGGGCAGCAACAACAGGTTTATTTATAAAAGGAACTACCATCGGTACGTTTAAAACAGCCATCGCTGAGTTTGATAGTATCGCTATTCAGCCATATGAAAAAAATGCAATTAATTTAGAAGTGAAAATGCATTTTAATAGCACAATGGACTCGATGGTATTGCATACCAAACAAATTTTAACAGGATATGGGGCTACGCCTTACAGGCCCGCATTCACTTTTTTATCTGCGGATAAAAAGGAAGAGTTTACAAAGGATGTAGTTATTTCTATCGCCAAAACTGATAATATTCAAAATGTTGTTGTAAAAAATACAGCAATGTCGGATAGTTATAAAAACAAACCGCTTGTAATAGAAGCTGATGTTACAAGTGGTGATATATTAGATCAGGCAGGAAATAATATATTGATCAAGATGGGAGATGTGATAGGGCCACAAGTTGAAATGTATCAGGAAAAACCAAGACAACTACCTATTGTAATGGAATATCCGCATGCCGAAGACAGGGATATTTATTTTACGATACCTGCCGGTTATCAGATTAAAAACCTAAATGACATTAATAGTAATAAAACGGCCGCTAATGATTCTATAGGTTTTGTTTCCAGTTATACTGTAGAAGGGAATGTGTTGCACATTAAAATACATGAGTATTATAAAACAATAGAATTCCCTGTGGATATGTTTGGAGAATTTACCAAGGTAATTAACCAAAGTGCCGATTTTAATAAACTTGTTTTGGTATTAGCCAAAAACAGTTGATTTTTAGCTAGTTATATCTTATTTTTTTAAAAACCTCCTTTTAATATTATTTAAACAATAATATTAAAAGGAGGTTTTTCATATTAGAAATAAATAAATTTTGCTATTATCAATTAAAGTTATAACTATGCACATCATTTAGAAGAAACACTACAAAGGTTTCGAAAAAATACTACAATCCCTTACCCAATTCTAAAGCTAAGTCCTGGCAACTTTATTGTAAACGATTGACTAATTTAAAAAAAATCATGAAAAATTTATTCATTGCAATTACGGTATCTATTTTATTATACAGCTGTGCAACAACAACTGCTGTAATGACTCCAAAAGTTGGAGAAACATGGAGAGCTAAATGTTATGAAAAGACCCATCCAATGGATTTTAAGATCACATATGTAGAAATGGGGTTCACTACTTATAGAGACAGTACTGCTGTTTACAAAATTCCTACCTACACTTTCCAAAGAGAATTTGTACGTACTTGTAAAACAGGTTCAGATGTTGTTTTGATCAGACGTCATTCAAAAACAACTCCCGTTGTTCATGCTACTAGTTATTCAGCAACAACAGCTTCTAGATAATTCTATAGCAGTTTTTTAATTGCTTTTTGTCTAAAGGTTTGTACCATCAACTGTTGATGGTACAAACCTTTATCATTTCTTTAATTTCGTAAAGTGCTTATTATCTTTGTAGCATGACGTCACAATTTTTTACCTATAATAGAGGAAAAGTAATTCAGGCATTACGCTACCATTTTATTACCCGTAAAGAAATAAAGGCTTTAATGATAGGTGTAAATATTTACGCTATTGTTTCAGCAGGATTATACTTTTTTCATATCATATCTCCTTTTGCATTTTTATTGAGTTCATCATTATGGTTTGTAATGATGATACTATTCTGGTTCTTGTTACCTGCCATGATATATAAACGCACTAATACTTTTCAGGCAAAGCTGAAGGTTGTATTGGCAGAAGAAGATTTTATTATCCAAACTACCAAGGGCGGTGGCAATAGCTTTAAATGGAGTGAGTTTAATAGCTCAATGGAAAGTCCGCACTTTTTTCACCTATATTTCGATAGCCGTTCTTTCTTTATTATACCAAAAGATGCTTTTGCAGAAGATGAGTTAACTGAAGTAAGAAAAATACTGGCAACAAAAATCCCAAAATAGCATTCAGCTTATTTTGGGATCTGTATAAATGCTATTGGGAATTTTATCTTAATGCTTTCTCCATAATATGATGCGGTGTGTTATTCAATTCAAAAAATTGATTGCCGGTTATTTTGTAGCCAAACTTCTCGTAAAAGCCCAATACCGTATCGCGGGCATGCATCATTAATATCTTGTAACCCTTATCACGTGCAAGATTTTCTGCAAAAGTGATGATAGAATCACCAATACCTTTGCCCTGTAGGTTTTTTTGTACAGCCATCTGTCTTAAACGCAAAGTGTTATTATCAAGATGACTAAGTATACAGCAACCTAATATTTCATCATCGTCAAAAGCGGCTATTAAAATGTCTGTTTTATCTTTTTCTAATTCCTCTGGGGAAAAGGTAATACCTAGCGGTTTGCGTAAAATCTCATTGCGCAATTTGAGCATCTCCTTGTACTCCTTCGTTCCATAATCAATTTGTTTAAGGGCCATAACGCAATCGTTGGTTTATAAATTCTTAAAATTTCGTGCTAAAAATGCAATTACAAGATACAAACTTTTCTTTATCAGGGGCTATTATTAACCTATTTAATCATTTTTCAGAATTTTAAAAACGGCATCAAAACAATATTATAAAGCCTGTTAATTGCCATAGCAAAGGCTTTGTAAAGAATTGATGGTCTTCTTAAAAGGAGTTAATTCAGCCTATATTTTATATACTATTTATATTTCTTTGTATTTATCTCAAAATGTATATTTTTGCAGCTGAATAACTAAATTATACTACCATGTCAGACATTGCAACAAGAGTAAAGAAAATAATTGTTGACAAATTAGGTGTTGATGAAGCAGAGGTTACACCCGAAGCTTCTTTTACAAACGATCTAGGCGCAGATAGCTTAGACACCGTAGAACTAATTATGGAATTTGAAAAAGAATTCAACATTTCTATTCCTGATGAACAAGCTGAAACCATCACTACCGTTGGACAAGCTGTTTCTTACTTAGAAGAACACGCTAAGTAATTTTTCTATTAATCATCGCAGGCAAATTTTATGGAATTAAAAAGAGTAGTGGTTACCGGATTGGGTGCCCTTACCCCGTTGGGTAAAAACGTTGCTGACTATTGGCAAGGATTATCTGATGGTGTAAGCGGTTGTGATTATATCAAGCAATTCGATGCTACAAAGTTTAAAACACGGTTTGCCTGCGAGGTTAAAGATTTCGATCCTACTACCTACTTAGATAAGAAGGAAGCCCGCAAAATGGACCGCTTCACGCAGTTTGCCATTATCGCCAGTGATGAAGCCGTTAAAGACGCCGGAATTACTGCTGAAAATGTAAACCCTGATAGAGTTGGTGTTATTTGGGCTAGTGGAATTGGGGGGTTAATTACCTTCCAGGAAGAAGTTGTTGGTTTTGCCAATGGCGACGGAACACCACGTTTCAATCCTTTCTTTATTCCTAAAATGATATTGGATATTGCCGCAGGGCAAATATCTATGCGCAATGGCTTCAGAGGCCCCAATTATGCAGTAGTAAGCGCTTGCGCTTCTTCTACCAATGCAATAATTGATGCTTTTGATAATATTCGTTTAGGTAGAGCGGATATCATTATTACCGGAGGTAGTGAGGCAGTTGTTAGTGCAGCAGGCGTTGGTGGTTTTAATGCAATGAAAGCATTGAGCGAAAGAAATGATAGCCCGCAAACAGCAAGTCGCCCATTTGATAAAAGCCGTGATGGTTTTGTTATGGGAGAGGGTGCTGGTGCATTAGTATTAGAAAGCTTAGAACATGCCCTTGCAAGAGGTGCAAAAATTTATTGCGAAGTTGCCGGCGGCGGCGCTACTGCAGATGCGCATCACCTTACAGCTCCACATCCTGAAGGATTGGGTGCAAAAAATGTAATGGCTACTGCATTAAAAGACGCTAACCTTAAACCGGAAGATATTCAGTACATCAACGTTCATGGTACTTCAACTCCATTGGGTGATCTGTCAGAATGTAAAGCTATCTTGGGTGTATTTGGTCAGCATGCTTATGACCTCAACATAAGTTCTACCAAAAGTATGACCGGCCATTGTCTTGGTGCAGCCGGTGCATTAGAAGCACTTGCGTGTATTTTATCCGTTACAAAAGATATCATACCGCCAACCATCAATCACTTTACTGATGATGAAGATTTTGATCCTAAATTAAATTTCACTTTCAACAAAGCACAACATCGTACCGTTAATGCTGCACTTAGCAACACATTCGGTTTCGGCGGGCATAATGCTTCTGTGATCGTAAAGAAATTTAAAGCTTAGTCTAACACACATTATTTTGTTGACAAACAATTGTTTTTCATAACGGTATCGTTGTGTTATGTAATTCTGGCTTTTATCGGAACTGCTTTCAACGATATGCCTATGTGGAATATCGAGCAACGTTTAAATGCGGGATCAAACAAGCTTTTTTTCGCCAAATAGCATTAATTTCGACTAAACATATCCCACCATTTTGGAATTTCTAAAAAATATTATTCCCGGCTACAAAAAGAAAAAAGAGTTTAAACAACAGCTCTGTAATGTGCTAGGATTTACACCGGGAGATTTAAAATTATACAAGACTGCACTAAGCCACCGCTCGGTAAGAGAAGGCGCAGACGAAAACAACGAACGATTAGAATTTCTGGGTGATGCCGTACTTAGTTCTATTGTCGCCCATTACCTCTTCATGAAATATCCATATAAAGGCGAAGGTTTTTTAACGGAGATGAGAAGTAAAATGGTAAATCGCCAACAGCTAAATGACATTGGTGTTAAGATGGGATTGAAAAAAATAACCATTTACAATAAACACGATAACTCCCTTAAAATATCACAGATATTCGGCAATACTTTAGAAGCATTGATCGGCGCTATCTACCTTGATAAAAAATACGATAGAACCCAACAATGGGTCGAGAAGGCTATCATCATGCCTTACTTGTTTATTGATGATTTAGAAGGAATTGAGATCAATATCAAAAATAAATTATATGGTTGGGCCAATAAAAATGGCAAAGTGTTAGAATTTGATACGTTAGATGAAAAAATAATAAATGGCCGCCGCTTATTTACAATGGGAGCCATGGTTGATAAAGAATTGATTGCACAAGGAAAAGGCTATAATAAAAAAGATGCTAGTCAGAAAGCAGCACAATTAGCCGTTGAGAAATTAGGACTTTAATTAATTGACAGTGGACAATTGATAATGAACAATTATCAATTGTCCACTGTCAATTTTCAATTATAAAAAATGACATTCGGAATATTAGGTAGTGGTAGCTGGGGTACAGCGCTAACAAAAATTTTGACCAAAAATGGCCAGCCGATCTATTGGTGGAACCGCAGTGAGAAAGCTATTCAGCAAATAATCGCTACCAATCACAATCCCCACTATTTACCTACTGCTTTTTTTGATACAACTAATATAAAATTAACAACAGATCCTGCAGTAGTGATCAAACATGCTGACTGTATCGTGATCGCTGTTCCATCTGCATATATAGCAGAAATATTAAGCGGACTTGATAAAGATATTTTCAAAGGCAAAAAAATTATCAGCGCTATCAAGGGTATTTTACCGCAAGAGAATTTATTGTTGAATGATTACCTGAAAAAAGAATTCAACGTTGAGCTCGAAAATTATTTTGCAGTATTGGGGCCTTGCCATGCAGAAGAAGTGGCGGCAGAAAAATTATCTTACTTAACTTTTTCAGGAATAGATGTGGCTGCAACGCGTAAAGTAGCGTCTTACTTTAAAACAGATTATTTAAACACTGTCGAAAACAATGATATTTATGGTGTGCAATATGCAGCCATTTTAAAAAATATTTATGCAGTAGGAGCAGGGCTTGCTCATGGCTTGGATTATGGAGATAATTTTTTAAGTGTATTGATTGCTAACAGTGCAGATGAAATGGCTAGCTTCTTAATTAAAGCCGGCATAAAAAATATTGAAGTAGGAACGTTAGCGCACGATACAACAAAAAGTCATAAACCACTTAATACTAATTATGCAGCATCTGTTTATTTAGGAGACCTGTTGGTTACTTGTTATTCATTACATAGCCGTAACAGGATGTTTGGAACAATGATAGGCAAAGGATATTCTGTAAAAACTGCCCAATTAGAAATGAGTATGGTAGCAGAAGGCTACAATGCGAGTAAGTGTATGTACATCATCAATCAAAATATAAAATCGGAAATGCCGATCGCAGAAACGGTATATAATATTTTATGGAATAATTTATCTGCAGAAAAAGGGTTGAAGCAAATTGAAGAAACGTTAGTATAAATATAGGCCTGTCATTCAGAGCGAAGCGAAGAATCCAATCCTAGCTAATTATATAAGAACCTTTGTATTAGCTTTCAAAAAATAAATCAGCCGCAATTCCATCAGCAAATAATTTTCCCTCTTTAGTTAATACAATTTTATTTTTAGCAATTTTTATTTTCCCTGCCGCTTCGTACTTTTTACTTGCTACTAATATCTTATTACTAAATTCTCCCCCAAATTTTTTCGAAACAATATCAAGGTTCAATCCTTCCATTGTTCTCAATGATGTCATAATATATTCATTTAGCTGTTGTGTAACAGTGAGCTTTTCTTCTTCAAAAGGAATGATGTCTTTTTGTAAAGATTGAACGTATAATGAGTTGTTAGCAATATTCCATTTTCTGCTCACACCATCGAATGAATGCGCTGATGGCCCAAATCCATAATAATGCTTGCCTTGCCAGTAACTGCTATTATGTTTGCTTTCCATACCGGGCTTAGCATAATTACTTATCTCGTAATGATTATATCCGGCTTGTTGCATCCATTCCATCAATAATAAAAATTGCGCGGCCTGTTTTTCAGGATCGACCGGTTGTTTTTTATGCTGTGCAATTTGTTTTTCTAAAGCTGTTGAAGGTTCAACCGTTAATGCATAACAAGAGATGTGTGGGATATTTTTTGCAATAACTATGTCAACATTTCTTTTCCAGTTATCGTTATTTAATAATGGTGATCCATAAATAAGGTCAATAGAAAAATTGGTAAACCCTGCTTCAATTACTTTATCAATACACACTAAAGATTCTGTTGCATTGTGTGCCCTGTTCATCCAAACCAGTTCTTCTTCTAAAAAAGATTGTATGCCGATGCTTAAACGATTTATACCTACCTGTTTCCATTGCAATAATTTCTCGGTTGTAATATCATCAGGATTCGCTTCTAATGTAATTTCTGCAAGGGAGTTAATTATAAATTTTTGCTTCAATACATCAAAAATCATAACCAGGTCATCAATAGAAAGTATACTTGGTGTACCGCCGCCAAAATAAACAGTATCAATTGTTTCAGTGGAAAAAGGAGTTAACGAAATTTCTTTTACTAATGCACCAATCAGTTCATCTTTTTGTTTTAAGGAAGTTGAAAAATGAAAGTTGCAATAATTACAAGCTTGCTTGCAAAAGGGAATATGTAAGTAGATGCCCGCCAATAGAATTTTTGATTTAATATTGATAATAGTTTAAAACAATAATGCAGCAGAAGTATTCAATATTTACTATTCACTATTCAATTATTATAATTGTCTGCCTGCTTATTTCAATTACCGCCAATGCGCAATATGAATTGCGTATCCAATATGTAGACAAAGATAGCGCCTTTAATACGCAGTCGCTAAAATTGCAAACCAGCTTTATCAATCGGATGGCTTGCAATATGTACATCAATCAGTTACCCGTTAATTTAAATGCAAAAGGATATGCCGCAGCATCAATCGATAGCGTTGCATTCGATTCAACTTTTGCCACTATCCAATTATATGTAGGAAAGCAACAACACTGGGTAGTGCTAAATTCTGATAGCATAGATAAAAAAGCCTTAAACGAAAGTGGTTTTATCAATAAATTATTTCTTAATAAGCAAGTCAATATCTCGCAACTAAAAAATATTGAACAACGCATATTAAATTATTATGAGAATAACGGTTATCCCTTTGCTGCTGTTTACCTGGATAATATTCAAATGAAGGAAGATGCAATAGCTGCCAGTTTAAAAGTTGATAAAGGCCCGCTGTATCATGTTGATAGCATAAGGGTTAATGGGAAAGTAAAAATTACTAAATCTTTTTTGCAACATTATCTTGATATACCGGATAACAGTATTTATAATAAAACAAAATTGCAGCAAATCGATACCAAATTATCAGGCGTTACTTTTTTAGAAGAAGAGCGGCCTGCTACTGTGTCTATGCTGGCCACAGGATCTCACGTGAATCTTTATCTTAAACCTAAAAAGAATAGCGAGTTCAATTTTTTGATAGGCTTTGCACCAACCAATACACAAACTAATAAATTACAAATAACAGGAAATGTAAAACTCAACCTGGTAAATGCATTAGGTAACGGCGAAACCATTTTAGTTAACTGGCAACAACTACAAATAAAATCTCCCCGATTAAATCTCGCGTATGAACAACCATATATTTTTAAATCATCTTTTGGAGTAGCGTTGGCTTTTGATCTTTTTAAAAAAGATTCAACATATTTACAATTAAATGCTTCTGCGGGATTGCAGTATATTCTATCAGCTACACAGTCAGGGAAAATATTTATTCAGGAACAAGCTACAATTCTTCTTGCATCCGGTGTTGATACAGCACAGGTTATCGCTACTAAACAATTGCCACCAAATATTGATGTAAGCAGCACAAATGTTGGGTGGAATTATACATGGAGCAATACCAATTATAAACTTAATCCCCTTACCGGAAATGAATTGGGATTATTGGCCACGATTGGTCTGAAAAATATAAAAGAAAACTCGACTGTACTGGATATTACGGATAGCGCTTTTAATTACGCCTCTTTATATGATTCGTTGAAGTTGCATACTTACCAGTTTAGGGTTAATCTTTTTGGTACCCATTATTTCAAAACCGGAAGACAATCAACTTTCAAATTGGCAGCCAATTTTGGTGTATATAGCAGCCCGAGTGTTTTCAGAAATGAGCTTTTTCAAATTGGCGGTTATAAATTGCTGAGAGGTTTTGATGAAGAAAGTATCTATGCTTCGCAGTATTTAGTTACTACAGCGGAATATCATTACATAATAGGACAAAACTCCTATCTCTTCAGCTTTGCTGATTTTGGGTTGACAAAAACCAGCTACCAGAATTTCGCCCAAAATGATAATTATCTGGGAGTAGGATTGGGCCTGGTATTTGAAACCAAACTCGGGCTGTTGAATGTTAGTTATGCAGTAGGCAAAGCAGATAATATTCCATTTAATTTGAGTCAGGCCTCTAAAATACATTTTGGCTACGTTAATTATTTTTAGATAAGTAAGGATTCATAAAATAATAGTATTGCAAAAAGTAAAATCTGTTTGATTGATAGCTATTTTTGCAATAGTAAATTTCTTTTATATTGAAACAGGTATTAAATTTTATTGTTTTGCTATTACTACCTGCTTTGCTTTTTGCTCAAAGCCATGACAGTGTCGCTACAATAAAAAAGGATTCAATTGCTGTCATCAAGCCTATTGTCACTACTCACCCTGCTAAAATTTCATATGATAGTGCCTATAACAAAATAATAAGCCAAAATCGTTTTTTGAATATAACAGGTATACCGGTTTCGATGGCGAATATTATAAAACATCAGCCTACAGATAATTTATTGTTTTATGTATTGCTGAGCATCATGGCAGTGCTATCAGCTTTAAGTTTTTTTTACTTTCAATATTTTACCAATTTATTTAAGGTATTCTCTAATGTACCTTTACGGCAGGGACAATTGACAGATCAGTTATTACAGGCAAAATTACCCTCCTTGCTTTTTAATATTTTATTTACGATCACGGCTGGTCTTTATGCTTACCTGATGTTTCGTCATTACCATCAGGTACCTCAATTAAGGCCGGTGCCTTTAATGCTTTTTTGTGTAGTATTACTATCAGTTATTTACCTGGGTAAATTTTTATCACTCAAATTCACAGGATGGTTAACCGGTTATAATGAAGTAACCAACACCTATTTATTCGTCATCTTTTTAATTAATAAAATTGCGGGAATACTTTTATTGCCATTCGTTATAATATTAGCGTTTTCTGATAGCGGGTTAGTCAGCGGCATCGTTGTAATCTCATTTATATTTATTTGTTTGTTGGTAATGCTAAGATTTTACCGTTCTTACGGACTATTAAAAACGCACCTGAAAATAAGTAGCCTTAATTTTTTTGTATATATAATCGGATTAGAGATTGTTCCTCTTTTATTGATTTACAAGTCGCTATTGATTTTATTAAACAAAAATCTCTAACTTTGCAGAACTATTGAAAAACCCTCAACCACACATGGCTAGTAATAGTGCAAAAAATTCAGAATCAATAGATAAGGCAGTTAAGAAAGTACTTATTACCCAGGTGAAGCCCGAAGGTGAAAAATCTCCTTATTTTGACCTGGCCAAGAAATTTGGTATTGAGTTACATTTTCATCCCTTTATTATAGTAGAAGGGATACCTTCAAAAGATTTCCGCAAACAAAAAATCGATATCCCAAGTTATACAGCTGTAGTATTTACCAGCCGTAATTCTATCGATCATTTCTTTCGCATATGCGATGAAATGAAAGTAAGCGTATCACAGGATACGAAATATTTTTGCATCACCGAAGCTGTAGCATTGTATCTTCAAAAATTCATTTTGTACCGCAAGCGTAAAGTTTTTTATGGCGCTGATGGTAGTAACAAGAGTCTTTTTGATGTGATCAACAAACACAAAGACAACGAGAAATTTTTATATCCTGTTTCAGAATCTTTCGATAATGAAATTACCGGTTGGCTAAAAGCGCATAACTGCGAATTTGCAACGCCGGTATTGTATAAGATCATTAGTAACGATATCAAAGAGGTTATCGCTAAAAAATTCGATGTGATCTGTTTCTTTACTCCGGGCGGTGTAAAAAGCTTATTGGAGAATTTTCCAAAATACAAGCAAAACGGAACGAAGATCGGCGCATTTGGTATCAATACTTTAAAAGCTGTAGAAGATGCAGGTTTATTATTGGATATCAAAGCTCCTCAACCAAAAGCTCCCAGCATGGTTTCGGCTTTAGATTTGTTCTTATCTTCTCAAAAAAAGAAATAATATCTTTTAATGGTTAATGATAAATTGTTAATGGTTAATTTTTAACCGTTCTATTGTCATTTTCTATTTATCATCTACAATTAATGTAATGTCACATCCATTCACCAATAGATTAATTAGTGAAACAAGTCCTTACTTGTTACAACATGCACATAATCCTGTTAACTGGTATCCGTGGGGTAAAGAGGCTTTGGATAAAGCACAGCAGGAGAATAAAATAATTCTGGTGAGTATTGGTTATGCAGCTTGTCATTGGTGCCATGTAATGGAAAGAGAAAGTTTTGAAAATGAACAGACGGCACAATACATGAACGAACATTTTATTAATATAAAGATCGATAGAGAAGAAAGGCCCGACCTTGACCATATATACATGGATGCTGTTCAGGCAATTTCAGGAAGCGGAGGGTGGCCCCTGAATGTTTTTTTAACGCCTGAGAAAAAACCATTTTTCGGAGGAACATATTTTCCACCGGTGCAAGCATACAATCGTTCTTCATGGATTGAAGTATTGCAAGGGCTCTCACAGGCATGGAAAGAGAAGAGACATGAAATAGAAGCACAGGCAGAAAATCTTACAGCTTATCTAACGCAATCAAATAATATAGGCCAGTTAAAAAATACTGCAATAGAAATACCTGCGCACGAATTATTTACTAAAGCTGATTGTCGTACTATATATGAGAGCAGTTTAAAAAATGCCGACAAAGAATGGGGTGGCTTTGGCAATGCACCAAAATTTCCGCAAACTTTTACTATTCAATACCTGTTGCAATATTATCATTTCACGGGAACAAAAGATGCTTTACAACAGGCGTTATTATCGATCGATAAAATGTTGCAAGGCGGAATTTATGATCATGTAGGAGGAGGTTTAGCAAGATATAGTACAGATAGAGAATGGCTGGCACCTCATTTTGAAAAGATGTTGTATGATAATGCTTTACTTGTCATTATTTTATGTGATGCATTTCAAATTACTAATAATAAGAAATACGAACAGGCAATACGAAAAACGATCGCGTTTGTACAAGAAGAATTATTAGATAAGTCTGGCGGTTTTTATGCGGCACTTGATGCCGATAGCGAAGGGGTAGAAGGAAAATATTATGTTTGGCAAAAGGCTGAAGTAGAAAAAATATTGGGTATCGACGCTCCATTATTTTGCGAATACTTTGATATAACAACCGATGGCAATTGGGAAGAAACAAATATTTTTCGCATACTTACTCCAATAGATGAATTTGTAAAAGCTAAAGGAATTGCTAAGGAAGAATTTGAAGAAATAATAGAAGAATCTCTGCAAAAACTTAAAACAAATAGAAGTAAGAGAATAAAACCTTTACTCGATGATAAGATCATTTTAAGCTGGAATGCTTTAATGCTTACAGCAATAAGTAAAGCGGCTTCTGTATTACAAGATGCAACATACAAACAGGCTGCAGAAAAAAATTATGAATTTATTGTTACCAGTTTTAAGAAGAATAATAGCTTTGAAATGCTACATACTTTTAAAAATAACGTAGCAAAGTATCCCGCATTTTTAGATGATTATGCTTATTTAATTGAGGCATCTATCAGTGTGTATGAAATAACTTTTGATACACACTATTTACTGGATGCACAAAACTGGTGTAACTATGTAATCGACAATTTTGGAGATGAAGAGAATAAGTTTTTCTTCTTTACTAATAAATCTCAGGATGATATCATTGTCAGAAAAAAAGAAATATATGATGGTGCCGTGCCTTCGGGAAATGCAATTATGGCCATCAATCTTTTTAAGTTGTCTGTAATATTTGACAAAGCAAATTGGCGGGGAAGGTCTGTGGATATGTTAATAACTATTCTGCCAATGGCAATAAAGTATCCTACTTCGTTTGGTGTTTGGAGTAGGTTTTTGTTGCTGCAAGTAGTTGGATTGCAAGAGATTTCGATAGTTGGCGAAAATTTTCTTTCTCTAAATGAAAAAATATCCATAGCTTGCATTCCCAACAAATTGACGATGTGTTCGTTTGTTGATAATAACGATTTCCCAATGCTTGCGTATAGGTTTCGTGAAAATCAAACTTTGGCGTACCTCTGTCATAATTATAGTTGTGCAGCCCCGTTTGATTCAGCTGGTGAGTTAATGATAGCAGTAGGAGCGGATAATAAACTTAAATAGGTATTTCTTTATATTAAACGTTTTGTGCATTACAGGGTAATTTTTAATAGAAATTATTACTAAAATGCATATAATTCAAAATAATCATTACATTTGTCAAATACTCTCAAAATTTATACGATGAATAAATTGCTTGTAATTATAGCAGTACTAGCTGTTGCGACCTTTTCAAGTTGCAAAAGTAACAAAAGTGCTAGCTTACCGAACGATGGTCAGCTACACGGTGTATCGCCTGAGAAAACTTGGTTACAGGTTAGACCTCCAGGAATGGTTTACGTTCCACCAGGAACTTTTCACATGGGACCAAGTGATGAGGACGTTAACTATTCATACACAGCGCGTAACAAAGCCGTATCAATCAGTGGCTTTTGGATGGATGCAACAGAAATCACCAATAACGAATATCGTCAGTTTACAAATTGGGTAAGAGATTCTATTGCTGCAAAGCAAATGGGATTTGTTAAGCAAAATGCTGATGGTATTGAAGCTATTGACTGGAAAAAAGCTTCAACTATCAAATGGAGCGATAAAGCAACTTTAGAAAAAGTTGATGCAATGATCGTTACTCCTGATAACAGAATCTTTGGCAAAAAAGAATTGAATGCTGATAAGATGATATATCATTCAGAAACTTTTGATTATAAAGCTTCTGCAATGAATAAGGATGCAACTATTCCTCGTTCTAAATATATCATGAAAACTGATATTCCAATTTATCCGGATACGCTTTGTTGGGTTAGAGATTTTGCTTATTCATATAATGAGCCAATGTCTAAAAAATATTATGCTCACCCTGCATTCGGAAATTATCCTGTAGTTGGTATCAACTGGAAACAGGCTACAGCTTTCTGCGAATGGAGAACTCAATACTTAAATGCTTTCCTAATATCTAAGAAAAGAAGTGCGGAATCAAACTTCCGTCTTCCAACAGAAGCTGAATGGGAATATGCTGCTCGCGGTGGTCGTACACAAGCTCCTTATCCTTGGGGGGGGCCTTACTTAAGAAATAAAAAAGGATGTTTACTGGCCAACTTCAAACCTGGTCGTGGTAACTATCCTGAAGATGGTGGTTTCTACACTGTTAGAGCCGATGCTTACTGGCCTAATGATTTTGGTTTGTATAATATGGCTGGTAACGTTGCTGAATGGACTTCTTCTTTATACTACGAAGGTGGTTATTCTTTCCAACATGATATGAATCCGGATATTCGCTTCAATGCAAAAGATTCAGATCCTCCAAGAATGAAACGTAAAGTTATTCGTGGAGGTAGCTGGAAAGATGTAGGGTATTTCCTACAAACCAGTACTCGTACTTACGAATACCAAGATACATCAAAGTCTTACATTGGCTTCCGTACGGTAATCGATTTACCTACTGCGGTAAGAAAACGTGGATAATAGAATTTAATTCCAATACTATATGAATAATATTGGTGGGTGCGATATGCTTGCGTATGGCGTACTTATAGCGATTGTGTGTAATGTTAACTCAAAATAATCCCAAAATTAAAACTTTTAAATTTTAAAGATCATGGCTGCCAACAAAAGAACTTTTTTAACTTTAATTGATGTACTAGTAAGCTTAGGAGCTTCGGTAATTATTTTTGCTGCATGGGCAAAATTGACTAACCAATCATTTGCTGATGCTTTACTTAGCGTTGGTATGTGGACGGAAAGTGGTATCTTCTTAATTTATGCGATTCTTGAATGGGTTAAACCTAAAAATCATGATGACGATCCTTCTGTTGATATGTCTCATGGTAACCTTGCTCTTAATTCAATGGACAAAATGTTAGCTGAAGCTGATATTACTCCAGTTAGTTTGAAAAAATTAGGTGAAGGTTTCAACAAATTAGGTAGCACAGTTAACAACATTGGCGAAATTGGTGACGTTGTTAAAAGTACAAGCGATTTTAGTGCTAAAACTAAAGAAGCTACAACTGCAATAGGTAGCATGTCTACAGCATTTGCTGGTAGCGCTGCTACTATGGCATCTTTCAACAGTGCTTCTGAAAGTACAAAAGGATTCCATGATCAAGTACAGATCTTAACTAAAAATTTAGGTTCTCTAAATACTATCTACGAACTTGAATTAAATGAAAGTAACAACCATTTGAAAGTTTTAAATAGCTTCTATGGTAAAATGGCACAAGCGAGCGAAGCAATGGTTAGTACTGTTGATGATGCAGCAAGAGCTAAAGAACAAATTGGTACATTAGCAACTAACCTAACTAAATTGAACTCTGTATATGGTAACATGTTGAGCGCAATGCAAGCAGGTTCTCGTTAATATATAATTAAACAACCCTCTTATTTATACAAGCTATAAAGTAAGACGAGCTTAATTATGCCAATAAACGTAACTAACATTTAATTAAACACTAGTAAATATAAATTATTATGGCTTTACCAAAAGAGCCCCGGCAGAAGATGATTAACATCATGTACTTGGTGTTAACAGCTATCTTGGCGATCAATGTGTCAAACGAGGTAATTATCGCGTTTCAAACCGTTGACCAAAGCTTAAAAAACTCAACAACAAGTCTTGATGCGGCTAACACTAAAATGTTAACGCAATTAAAGGCAGAATTAAATGGCCCTACAGCAGATCAAGCTAAAATCTGGCAGCCTAAAGCTGATTCAGTAAAATTGCTTGCTGGCCAATTGAACACATATATCGAGGATCTTAAACATCAAGTTAAAGAAGGTGCTGGATTAGAAATCAAAGACGGTCAAGAACGCTATTCTTTGGATAATTTGAATGCTTCAACCAACCTTTTTGAAAATCAAGGGAAAGGAAAAGAATTCGAAGCTAAACTGTATGCTTTTAAAGCACAAATTCTAGGATTAGATCCAAGAATTAAGGCTGAATTTGAAAATACTTTACCAATGGATATCGCTCCTCCTATTACTACAGATGGAGACGGTAAACCAAAGGATTTTACAAGAGCTTATTTTCATATGACTCCTGCTATTGCAGCATTAACTATGCTTAGCAAGTTCCAAAATAACATCGCGAACTCTGAAAATAAAGTGGTAGCATTTTGCCAAAGAGAAATCGGTGAAGTTGCGGTTCACATGGATAAAACAGCTGTGTTAGTTAACGCAAGTGCTAATTATGTAATGCCAGGTGATAAATTAACTATTCAGGCTGGTGTAGGAGCTTATAGCTCTCAAGCTGCTCCTGTAGTTACAATGAGAGGTCAAAATGTACCTGTTGTTGATGGTGTTGCTAAATTAGATGTAACTGCTGGTGGATCTGGTCAACAGACAGTAGATGTTACTGTTGTTTATACAGATGAACATAACAACAAAGTTACTTCTCCACAAAAAGTACAATACACTGTAGGTACTCCTGGAGGATCTGCTGTGATGTTGGATAAAATGAATGTATTTTATATCGGAGTTGATAATCCTGTAACTATTGGTTCTCCTACAGGTTGGGATAAAACTCAGGTATCGATCAATGGCGCTAGCATTACAGGTAATGGTTCTAACAGAATCGTTCGTGTATCTAAAGTAGGACCAACGAATATCAATGTTATTGCTAATGGCAAAACAACTTCTTTTCCTTTTCGTGTAAAGAGAATTCCTGATCCGGTATTTAAAGTTGCTTCTGGTAAACCAAGAATGCCGTCTGTTGAATTTAAAAACCAACAGTATTGCAGAGCTGAACTAGAAAACTTTGATTTTGATTTGAAATATGCGGTAACAGGTGCAACAGTTTATTTTTCTGGTGCTAACTTTCCTACAGTTCAACAATCACAAATCTCTGGTAACAACTTAGCAGGTCTTGATGCATTGATCAAAAGATGCGGTCCTGGATCTGTAGTAACATTTGATAACATCAAAGTAACTGGTCCTGATGGACAAAGAGTAATTGACGGTAAATCTTTCGCATTATATTAATAATAATAATAGCTAGGTATGAAAAGGCACTATGTTAAGTATGTTTTATTGGCTCTTTGCTTGCTTGTTTTTGTAAACATTACAGAAGCGCAAAAAAAGAAGAAGCGTACCGCTGTAAAACGCGGAGCTAGTACAACCAGTAGAACAACTAAAGGAAAAACTAAGGCGAGTATAAAAGCTGGCGCACAAGCTGTTGATACAGTTGCTGTAGCTCCACCACCGCCACCACCGGTTAATGATAGCTTGCCTATTAAACAGGTGCGTAAATCTCTTCGTCCGGAAGAAGCCGTTGATACTAAAAGTATCCGTGACAGAGTTCCTTTAGTATATGAAGATCTTAGAGCGGATGATGCGGTATACCGTCATAAAGTATGGCGTATTATCGATGCAAGGGAAAAAATGAATCTTCCTTTCAGATATGCTGCTGATGAAAATAACGGCAACCAACGTTTTATCTCTATGTTGTTTCAAGCAATTCAAGATAGCGCTGTAACTGTGTTTAGCAGTATTGATGATCGTTTTACTACACCAATGACTAAAGCTGAGGTTACCAAAGCTGTAAGTGGTGATGATATTCAAGTACCGATCATTGACTCTAACGGTGTTCAAACTGGTGTTAAAACAACTAAGCCTGAAGTGAATTTGGATTCTTTTTATAAATTCAAAATCAAAGAAGAAGTTATTTTTGATAAAGAAAGTTCTCGTTTATTCTGGAGAATATTAGGTATCGCGCCTGTTAAAAATATTATCACTAGTCAAGGTGTTAACCTTGGTGAAGCTGAATTGTTTTGGGTTTACTATCCTGATATGAGACCAATTTTTGCTAAGTATGATGTATACAATGGTAAAAACTTTGGAGCAAGAATGAGCTGGGAAGATCTATTCGAAAGCAGACAATTTAGCGGTAGAATCGTTAAAACTACTATCGATAATCCTTTAGATCTTGATATCAGAGCCCTACCGGGTTTAGCTGATAATACAGTTTTCCAATTATTGGAAGGTGAAAGACTTAAAGACAAGATCTTTAACTATGAACAAGACCTTTGGAGCTATTAATTTAGTCTAAATATTTAAAAGGCCTCTTCCAAAAGAAGAGGCCTTTTTCTATGACAATTATTTCTAAAAAACAAAAACTCGAGATGTTTTAGTAAGTTAATTTATAAACTAACTAGCGAAATAATTGTTATGCTGATGCTTCAGGATGAAAATACCTGATCACAATTGTCGCTTTTGCCATTCCTATTTCTGCAGTTAATTCTTCTATTGTTTTTTCACGAATATTTTTAACTGACTTGAATTTCTTTAAAAGGCTGTCCGCAGTTGCTTTTCCGATACCTTTTATTTGCTCTAACTCGTTAGCTAAACTTCCTTTACTGCGTTTATTACGATGAAATGTAATGCCAAAACGATGTACTTCGTCACGAACTCTTCTGATAAGCTTAAGGCTCTCACTATCCCAGGCAAGTTTGATAGATTCCTTGTCTCCCGGAAAAAATATTTCTTCTTCATTTTTTGCTAGTCCTACCAATGTCATCTTTCCCAATATGTTCAACTCTTTGATACTTTCCATCGCAGCGCTTAGCTGTCCTTTACCACCATCGATAATTACCAGTTGAGGGAATGGCTCATTTTCTTCAGAAAGCCTTTTATATCGCCTATAAACAACTTCTTTCATGGTAGCGAAGTCATTAATACCTTCTACAGTTTTTACATTGTACCTTCTGTAATCATTTTTGCTAGGCAATCCGTTTTTGAAACACACCATGGCCGATACTGGATAACTACCTTGAAAGTTAGAGTTATCAAAACATTCTATATGGGTCGGTAAATGTTGTAGTTGAAGATCTTGTTGTAATTGAACTAATACATCATTCACCTGGCTATCTGTTTTGTTCTCTAACAATAACATACCTTTTTTCTTCAATTCCTCTCTGAAATAATTTACATTTTTTTCGGAAAGCTCTAATAATTTTTTCTTATCACCAGCCTTTGGAATAGTTACCATTAACTCGTTTTCAGGATATTCTATGGCGAACGGAACTACAATTTCTTTCGCCTCGCTATTGAATGTTTCACGTAATTGTGCAATGGCGAAACTTAAAACCTCTGCTGGATCTTCGTCCAATTTCTTTTTTAAAATGATAGTTTTTGTTTGCACGATCGTACCATTATTTACGGCAAGATAATTTACGTACGCGGTGTCCCCTTCTTCAAGGATACTAAATACATCCAGTGTGTTTAAGCGTTCACTTACAATTGTTGATTTGAATTTATACTCTTGTAAATTTTCCAGCTTTGCTTTTATATGTTCTGCCTTTTCAAATTCAAGCTGATCAACATATAATTGCATCTCAACTTTCAGGTGTTGAATTACAGGAGATAAGTTCCCTTTTAAAATATTTTTAATTTGCTGCAGCCCCTCATTATAATCAACCAATGACTGATGATTTTCACAAGGCCCTTTGCAATTGCCTAAATGATATTCAAGGCAAACTTTAAATTTTCCTTTTTCAATGTTTTTTTGCGTAAGATTTAATTTGCACGTGCGTAAAGGAATATTCTGTTTAATGAAATCCAACAACTCTTTTACTTTACCTACAGATGTAAAAGGGCCAAGATATTGTGACCCATCGTTGATCCTATTGCGTGTTAAATAAACTCTTGAAAATGGTTCTTTTTTTATAACAATAAAAGGATACGTTTTATCATCTTTTAAATTGATATTAAAAGGAGGTTGAAATTGTTTAATGAGTGAATTCTCTAATAAAAAAGCATCATGCTCATTATTTACAATAGTAAATTCAATTTTGCGAATGCGTTGAACTAACTCGTGTGTTTTATAACTGGTAAAAGTTTTAGAAAAATAGGAGCTGACTCTTTTGCGTAAACTTTTTGCTTTACCTACATACAATATCTCATTAGCAGCCCCATAATATTTATAAATACCGGGTTGCAATGGAATATCAGGAGCAAGTATTGAAAATTCGCTTTGAGTCATACTGAGCGTGTTGCGAAAGAAATACTTGCACAACTATCAAATGTAAAAAAAGGTAGTGGAATATTATTGATTATCTGTCCAGATAATTTTTTGTTCTTTTAGCACAGTACTATTTCCATCAGGCTGGTTAAGAATAGTAATAATTTGGGCAGATTTATCTGTAGTCCAGATGAGGTCTTGCGTATATGATTGACCGGTTGATAATTCCTTGCTCGTAAATTGTTTTACCATATAAATACTCCGCACTTTTCCTGAAGCCGGATCAATATATACGTTCCAGTTACGCAATTGTATACTATCAGGAAGTTTGCCCGATGGTTCGTAAGTAAAAGTAATCGCATTTAATGTTTGATCATTAAACTTGGTTTCTCTAAATAAATTGAGCAAATTAGTTGTATCGATCGTTACACTAAAAAAAGGGGCTAAAAATTCTCTAAGCTGACTTTTTTTCAACCAACTTGAATCTGTATCGCCGTTTATAGTAGTGTAGACTAATGGCGTGAATGGTACAGAATCCAAAGCTGCTAATTGCCCTTTTAAAAAACTTGAAACAGGGAAGAATGAGGTAGGTTTTTCTTCTACACTGCTGTCTGTATTGCTTTTAGTTGAAGAATCTGCAATAGTGGCATCGCTATTATGGCAGCCGGATATGCAAACAATTATCAGAAATAAGAAGAATAGTTTTTTCATTTGTCAAATGTAAACGAAAACAGCTTAAAAGAAATCCGAAGAATTAATTATCAGACAGTATTGTCATTTGCATAAATGTTCTTTGGTGAACACTGTTATTATCCTGTTTGTCAGAAGATAATTCTGTAGTAAGAGGATCTGTTATTTTATGTTGATTACCCGAAATAGGAGACTGTGAATGATTAGAGTTTTTAGTATTTACGTAGCCTGTAAAAAATAAAAAAGAAGCCAAAACGAAACAGATAGTTACAGAAGGTAATCTGCGAACCGGATGAAAATTATTGTAAATACTACTCCAGGAATGCTGGCAAGTTGTTGTACTATTATCCGGGTTTTGTTGAGTATTATTGGTCGAGTTATTATTATAAATTTCTTTATTCATTTTTTGAGTCTTGTTTAATTATAGAGGACAAGATGTGTACGTTGCTTCATTTCTTTTTTTAGTGAAAAGAAGTCGTCTTTGAATGGCAATATATTTTTTATAGCTAAAAGCATTAGGTTGCTACAATCGTTTTTTACCCTAAATACAACGTAAATATACATATTTTAATATAATTTATGTCCAAAATCATAGTTTTTTGCCAATTTGACATAGAAAAGGGCTCAAAAGAATATCTGGCGATACTTTTTGAGCCCTTTGAAATTATTGTAATTAAATCAATATAGTTCCTGTCATTTCTTTTGGAATTGGTAATTGCATAAAGGTTAAAATGGTAGGAGCGATATCTCCTAATTTACCATTTTTTATAGGCCCTTTCCATTCTTTATCGATAATAAAAAATGGAACAAGGTTCAATGTATGAGCAGTATTTGGAGAACCATCTTCATTAATTGCGTAATCAGCATTACCATGATCCGCTGTTAAGAAAATTGTGTAATCACTTTTTAGTGCCGCGGTTACTACTCTCTCAACACATTTGTCTACTGTTTCTGCCGCTTTGATAATTGCAGGCCATACACCCGTATGACCAACCATATCTGCGTTAGCAAAATTCAGACAAACAAAATCAGCTGAGCCTTTTTCTAATTCAGGAACGATCGCATCAGTTAATTCGATAGCGCTCATCTCCGGCTGAAGATCATAAGTTGCTACTTTTGGAGAAGGAACCATGATTCTTCTTTCACCTTCAAAAGGTTTTTCGCGGCCACCGCTGAAGAAGAATGATACGTGTGGATACTTTTCAGTTTCAGCAATACGTATTTGCGTTTTATGATTTTGCGCAACAATATCACCCAGCGTATTTTTAAGGTCATCATTTTCGAACATCACATTTACATTCTTAAATGAATGATCATATTGCGTCATCGTTGTATAATGAAGAGATAATCTTTTCATTCCAAAATCAGGGAAATCTGTTTGCGTTAATACTTCAGTTATTTCACGACAACGATCTGTTCTAAAATTAAAACAGATCACAACATCACCTTCTTTAATAGTAGTAACAGGAATAGTTGAATTGATGACAGGTTTGATAAATTCATCAGTGACATCAGCTTCGTAAGATTTTTTTACAGCACCTAGCATGTCAGCTGATTTTTCGCCAATACCATTAACCATTGCATCATAGGCAAGTTTTACTCTTTCCCAACGTTTATCTCTGTCCATTGCGTAGTAACGTCCTGTAATAGTTGCGATGCTGCCTGTCGATTTTTTTAAGTGATCATCAAGGTCAGTTAAAAATGCAAGTCCGCTTTTAGGATCTGTATCACGGCCATCTGTAAACGCATGGATCAATACATTATTTAAACCTTCAGCTTTGCAAAGTGAAGTAATTGCTTTAAGATGGCTTGTATGAGAATGCACACCACCATCACTAACAAGGCCTAATAAATGTAATGGCTTGTTGTTTTGTTTTGCAAAACGAATAGCAGTTAATAGAGTTTCATTTTGTTGAAATTCTCCTGAACGGATAGCAACGTTAATACGTTGTAATTCCTGATAAACAATACGACCGGCACCTAAATTAAGATGGCCAACTTCGCTGTTACCCATTTGTCCGTCAGGTAAACCAACTTGTTCACCACAGGTTACCAACGTTGCATTGGGATATGTTTTATACAAAGAACTAACGAAAGGTACATTTGCATTTTGGATAGCATCGCTGCTTTTTACTTTACCAAGGCCCCAGCCGTCCATGATAACAAGTATTACTTTTTTTGCGTTCATGGTGCAAATTTAACTTTTTTACGGCTTTTAAAAAAGTGCAATTGGTTATTTTTAATGAATAGTTAATTTTAATTTTTCCATATATGTTTGGTGTAAATTGTGGGTGTAATAAACGCTAACATATATGAGACGATTCTACCTTTTATTTACCAGCATAATTTTATTATCTTCCTTCACCTTGCTTTCAGAAATTGATGATGTTATCAGCGGCATTAAAAATGGCAGCGCAGTGCAGATAGCTAAATCTTTTGATGATAAAGTGCAGCTGACAATGCCTGATAAAAGTAACAGCTATAGTAAGGCCCAGGCTCAGGATGTTTTGAGAAGTTTTTTTTCTGCCAATCCTGTTAGCAGTTTCTCGGTCATTCATCAGGGAAATAATGATGGATCTGAATATTGTATTGGCACTTTGCAGACAAAAAACGGCACTTTCCGAACAACCATTTTTATGAAGCAAAAGGGGAATGTCAAAGTGTTGCAGGAGTTAAAATTTGAGTCGCAGTAACTTACTTATAAATTAATAGTACAAAGCCCGAATTTTCGGGCTTTTCTTTTTTAGCTTTGTTACTATGAATTATGACGAGCAGTTAACGCAATTGATAAAAAACGCCCTGGCGGAAGATATTGGTGATGGAGATCATTCTACCTTATCGAGCATTGATGCCAATGCAAAAAGCAAGGCTGTACTTAAAATAAAAGAAGGTGGTATTTTAGCCGGCGTAGCAGCAGCTAAAAAAATATTTAGTTACATGCAACCTGATATTGTTTTTAAGCAATATAAAAATGATGGTGATACAATGAAAGCGGGAGAGATAGCTTTTGTTATAGAAGCCAAAGTGCATACTATTTTACAATGCGAAAGATTGGTGCTGAATTGTATGCAACGCATGAGTGGTATTGCTACATTAACGCATCAGTATGTTGAGCAGTTAAAAGGTTATAAAACTAAATTATTAGATACAAGAAAAACCACGCCTAATTTTCGTTTGTTAGAAAAAGAAGCAGTGCATATTGGCGGTGGTGTTAATCATCGTTTTGGTTTGTATGATATGATCATGTTGAAAGACAATCATATTGATTATAGCGGTGGATTAGAGAAGGCTATTAATAAAGCTTTTGCTTATGCGCAAGAAAAGAAAACAGGATTAAAAATTGAAGTGGAAACGAGAAGTGTTGATGATGTAAAGCGAGTATTGGCGATAGGAAAAGTAGATCGGATAATGCTGGATAATTTTACACCGGCACAAATTACAGAAGCATTACAACTGATTAATGGAAAGTATGAAACAGAAGCCAGTGGCGGAATTGATCTAAGTAATATTAAAGCGTATGCGGCTACCGGAGTTGATTATGTTAGTAGTGGTGCAGTGATACACCACGCGGTTAGTTTAGATCTGAGTTTAAAAGCCGAGATCATTTAAATAGTACAAAACATTTTATATGTCTAAGAAAAAAATGAATTCATTTGGCGGAATGGTTTACTCAACCGATCCTAATTTTAAAATAGAAGAAGAGATCATTGGAGATCAGGAAACAGTATCTCCTGCGCAGCAGAAATTAAGAATTATTTTAGATAAAAAACAACGTGCAGGTAAAGCCGTTACTTTAATAACCGGATTTATTGGAGGAGAATCTGATAGGGAAGAACTCGGTAAAAAATTAAAAACGTTTTGTGGTACAGGCGGTTCTGTTAAAGACGGAGAGATAATTGTGCAGGGAGATAATAGGGATAAAGTGTTACAATGGTTATTGAAAAATGAGTATAAACAAAGTAAGAAAATTTAAAAAGTTGAGCAAAGCTATGCAGCTGAAATGTGCAACGCCAATGAAGCTTCATAGCAGTATAAATGTAAGGCTACAAATTATTTTTCTTCTCCTTCAATAAAACTTAATGCTCCGCTTGGGCATTTTTTTATTTGTGCCCTGATGGTTTCTGTATCAGACTGGGCCATATCGATCCATGGTTTTCTTCGTGGATCGAAAACGGTTATTAAGCCTCTGGCACAAATACCTGAATGTATACAGATATGTGGTTGCCATATAATTGTGATTTCGCCGTTTGAGTATTTATGTGTGGATAAAGGCATAATATTTTAAATAAACTTTGTGTACTAAAATACAATAAAACTGGCATTTTTGTGTTAATTTACAATAAACTAAGGCATATGATATCTAAAATATCGGAAGGTATAAATGTTAGTGTCGAGACTTTTTATCAACCGGATTACAGCAATCCGGTGAATAATGAGTTTATGTTTGCTTATAGAATTACAATAGAAAATAACAATGTTTTTCCCGTTAAACTACTACGCAGGCATTGGTATATTTATGATGCTACCGGCAGCATGAAAGAAGTTGAAGGTGAGGGCGTTGTAGGTGTTCAGCCACAGATCAATGGTGGCGAAAGTTATCAATACATCAGCGGCTGTAATTTAAAGACCGAAATGGGTAAGATGTATGGCACTTATTTAATGGAAAACGTGAACAATAATACCCAGTTTCACGCAATCATACCTGCATTTGAGATGACGGTTCCCTTTAAGATGAATTAACATATCTCTTTGGGGTTTTAGGTGTATCTTCGCACCGTTAAAATCAATTAATTTAAATCAGAAA
>Ga0210392_10000195_pt1 | contig 47399 bp, 48 predicted proteins | sample IncBWC30OmetaG_FD_161057 | JGI IMG/M metagenome (GOLD analysis project Ga0210392, IMG submission 161057) | Forest soil microbial communities from Barre Woods Harvard Forest LTER site, Petersham, Massachusetts, United States - Inc-BW-C-30-O ... | reverse complement strand
CGATCGACACCTGCAGCACCATCACCAGGGTGATAATGAGGATCTCGATCAGCCAACTGTCGGGAACGCCGAACTGGCCGAGAATGGCGACGGCGATCTTGACCGGGAAATAGGTGTTCACGCCGATCCAGCACAGCGTCATCACAAACATCAGGATGCTTGGGAGATAAGCGCCGCGAACGCCGAATGCCGACCGGCTCAGCACCATCTGATTGACCCCGGTCTTGTGGCCCATGACGGTAAAGGCGGCGAAGATCGCGCACCCGACGATGTTTCCGAGCACGATGACCGCGATCGTTTCCCACAGGCCGAGCTTCAGGATGATGCCGAGGGCGCCGAGCGCCCAGTTGACCGGCGCGATGTTCGCGCCCGCCCAAATCCACATTTGCTGGATGGCGGTGGAATCCCGGTCGGCGTCCGGGATAGGCTCGATGCTGTGAATATCAGCGCGAAGTTCGGAATCAGTCATGACGTCCCCCTTCAATGCGAAGCACACTGCGCATTGAAGCGAGCAACAATCGTGCCATGGACCGCGATTATTTTCCGCACATCCGCAAGAAAAGTGTTGCGGTGTGTCGCGATGTAAGTCGTCCGCGTCTTCGTTGGCGGCTCCCGCTACGTTGGATAATTAAATTGGCGCGCAGCTGGTAGGCGATTACAATTTGTGCAGTTCAACCCAAAAGATCGGCAGAGGCCGCCTTTGTGTCTAGTCGAATAGGGCAGCAGCACTGTCGCGATTGGCCTTGCCTGTCACGATGCGCTGCATCATGTCGATGAAAACAGGCTGTTCCTGTTCGGTCAAACCTTCCAGCGTGGCGCGGTGCGCCGACCGCGCCGAGGTTTCGATTCGGGCGAGAAGTGCCGCTCCCGCGCTCGTCAACCGGCACAGCCGTGCCCGGCGGTCTTGATCGTTCACCGCTCTCTCGACCAAATTGCGGGCAGCCAGCCGCTTCAGCGCGCCTGTCGTCGTCGTCCGGTCCAGCGCGATATCGGCCGCCAACGTGGTCTGATCGGCGGTTTTCCGTGCGGCGAGTGCGGAAAGCAGGCTGTATTGCAGCGGCGTCACATCGAATTTGCCGCAGGCCTCCTGGAATAATGCGACGTGAATCTGGTGCAACCGCCGGATCAGAAATCCCGGTCTTTGTGACAGCGGCCACCGCCGCTGTTTCACTTCACCACGACGTTTTTTTGCTTGGCGCAACACATTCTCCAGCGTCAGCACGTCGGCGCGAGTAGCTCAATTCGATCGGCTCTGCAACGGTCGCCATGGCATGAAGGTTGCTTTTGGAAATATGGAAATACGAAGTATGCTTCGTATTTATGCGAATGCCGTGATAAACTCCGCCGACTGGCATAGAGGAGATCATTCATGTCCATCAGCGCCACCTTCGACCAGCTGCTGCGCGGCGGCCGCGTGATATGCCCGGCTTCTAGCATCGACGGGATCAGGGACGTTGCCATTCGCAATGGCAAGATCGCGGCCGTGCAGCCGGACATCCTGCCGACCAGTGCGCGGGAGGTGATCGACGTCACCGGCAAGCTGGTATTGCCGGGCCTCATCGATACCCACGCCCATGTCTATCAGTACGTCACCGGCCGGTTCGGCATGAATGCCGACATGGTCGGGGTCGAGTCCGGCGTGACGACCCTGGTCGATCAAGGCGGGCCGTCATGCATGACGCTGCCCGGCTTCCGGCATTTCGTTGCCGAGCCTGCCAAATCGCGGGTTTATGCTTTCCTGTCAGCTTACCTGGTCGGTGGGCTGGAAGGCCATTATTATCCCCAGCTCTATAGTCCGGATGGCGTCGATATCGACGCCACGGTGAAGGCGGCGAGCGCCAACTCTGACCTCGTGCGCGGCATCAAGGCCCATGCGGAGATCGGCGGTTTCGCGCGCTGGGGTATTCGCGTGATAGAAATGGCGGCCGAGATCGGGCGCCGCACCGATCTTCCGGTCTATGTGCATTTCGGCCAGCTCTGGGGCCTGCCCGAAAGCGGCACCAACGGCGAAGACGTCGATACCATTCTGCAGCGTGTCATCCCGCTGCTGCGCGAGGGAGACGTGCTGGCGCATCCGTTCACCCGCCACCCCGGCGGCTTCGTCAACCGCGAGGGTGAAGTGCATCCGGTAATCCAGGCGGCACTCGATCGCGGCCTGAAGGTCGACGTCGGTCACGGCAGCCATTTCTCCTACCGCCTCGCGAAAAAGGCCCTGGCGGCTGGAATTGTTCCGACAACGCTTGGCGCGGACATTCATGGCTACAATACCCACGTGCCCGCACCTGCGGGGACGCCGGAGCAGCACGAGGACGACGAGAACCATCCCTTCGCCGGCCAGGCCAAGTTCAGCCTCGTCCAGGCCATGAGTTCGATGCTGGCTCTCGGTCTCACGCTTGAGCAGGTGGTGCCTATGGTCACGTCGAATCCGGCTCAAATGCTCGGTCGGGCCGATGAAATCGGAGCGCTCAAGGTCGGCCGGGAGGCCGACGTCTCGGTGATCACGCAACAAAACGGACGATTCATCTTGCGCGACAACGAGAAGAATGAAGTGATTGCGGAGCGTCTGCTGCAGCCTGCGTTCTGCTTCCGCGCCGGCACGCGATACGATGCAGTCGCATCAATCCTGCCGCAGGCGGTTGCGGCGTAGGGAGGCCGGCGTCAGTTCGTTCGAGGAGAACGTCAGGGTGCGCAACGAGCGCGATTTTCCCTCCGTGGACGGAGCGGGCGCCGGACAAGGCGTCGGCGCCCGGTTGCCGCGGAAGGAAGACGATCGGCTGATGCGTGGCCGCGGACAGTACGTGGCCGATATTCGTCTCTCCGGGCTGCAGGACGTTGCCTTTGTGCGCAGCCCGCTGGCGCATGCGCGGATCCGGGGAATAGCTGTGCCGGAGCGCTATCGCGGCTGCGTTTTTACGGCAGCGGATCTCGCCGGTATCAGGCCGATCCGCGCGGTGTCCGCCCTGCCGGGCTTCAAGATCTCCGAGCAACCGGCGCTCGCCACCGGCAAGGTGCGTCAGGTCGGTGAACTCATCGCGATGTGCGTCGCGCCGACGCGTGCCGAAGCGGAGGATATCGCGGCCTCAGTGACGCTCGATCTGGAGGAGCTTCCCGCCGTCCATGATATGCTCAAGGCGCGAGAGCCGGGTTCCGCCCTGGTGCACGAGCACTGGGGCGATAACGTCTTTCTCGAAACCAACTTCGAAGTTGACATCTCGACAGCTCTCGACGCGCCGATCAAGGTGTCGCGCGAGATCTCGACCGCGCGGCAGTGCATGTCGCCGCTCGAGGGGCGCGGCGTCGTCGCGACCTTCAATCATCGCCTCGATCAGCTCACGGTCTATTCAGCGGCGCAGATGCCGCATATCACGCGCAGCGGCCTGGCCGAATGCCTCGGCATGGAGCAGGGCAGGATCCGGATCGTTTCGCCCGATGTCGGCGGCGGCTTCGGCCACAAGGGCATCCTGTTGCCCGAAGAAGTCTGCCTTGCGTGGCTGACCATGCGATGCGGACATCCGGTGCGATGGACCGAGGATCGCCGCGAGCATCTGACGGCGAGTTCGAACTGCAGGGAGCACCATTACAAGATCACGGTCTATGCCGACCGCGACGGCCGGCTGCGCGGCATCGATTGCGAAGCGACCGTCGATTCCGGCGCCTACTCCTCCTATCCGTTCTCGGCCTGCCTCGAGGCTGCGCAAGTTGCGAGCATTCTGCCCGGGCCGTATTTGATGCCGGCCTATCGCTGCCGGACCTTTTCCGTTGCCACCAATAAATGTCCAATCCTGCCTTATCGCGGCGTGGCGCGGACCGGCGTCTGTTTTGCGCTCGAACTGATGCTCGACCTTGTCGCGGTGGAAGCCGGGCTTGATCCCGGCGAAGTGCGGCTGCGCAACCTGGTACGTTCCGAGCAAATGCCGTTCGACAACATCACCAACAAGCATTTCGATAGCGGCGACTATCCCGAGGCGATGCGGCGCGCTTTGGCGTCCATCGACATTGAGGGCGTGCGCGCCCGCCGGCGCAAAGGCGAAGCCGATGGAAGGCGGATCGGCGTCGGCGTCTCCATCTATTGCGAGCAGGCCGCGCACGGGACATCGGTCTATGCCGGCTGGGGCATTCCGATGGTGCCCGGCCACGAACAGGCATCCGCGCGTCTGACGCCGGACGGCGGCCTCGAACTCCGCGTCGGCGTGCATTCGCACGGCCAGGGCATGGAGACCACGCTTGCCCAGGTCGCGCACGAGGTACTCGGCGTCGATGTCGCCAGAGTGCGCCTCGTTCTCGGCGACACGGCGATGACGCCGTATTCGACAGGCACCTGGGGCTCGCGGTCGATGGTGATGGCGGGTGGCGCGGTCGCAACCGCATGCCGTGAACTGGGGGAACGCGCCAAACGCATCGGCGCCAAGCTGCTGCAGCACGAACTCGCCGCGGTGGTGTTGCAGAACGGCGAGGTCCGCGGCGTCAATGGCAGCGTCAGTCTGCAGGAAATCGCGCATACCTGGTATCGCCGGCCGCAGGATTTGCCGAGCGACGTCGATCCAGGCGGCCTCGAGGTAACGTCCGGCTACAAGCCTGAGCGCGATTCAGGAACCTTCAGCTACGCCGCGCATGCCGCGATCGTCGCCGTCGATCCCGATCTCGGCGAGGTCGAGATACTCGATTACGTCATCGTCGAGGACGGTGGCGTGCTCGTCAATCCGATGGTCGTGGACGGCCAGATCTATGGCGGCTTGGCCCAGGGTATCGGCACCGCCTTGTACGAGGAGATGCCATTCGATGCCGCCGGTCAGCCGCTGGCGACGACGCTTGCGGACTATCTGCTGCCCGGCGCCACCGAGGTGCCGGCGCCGCGTCTCGATCACATGGAGACGCCGTCTCCCTATACGCAGTTCGGTGTGAAGGGGATCGGGGAGGGCGGCGCGATCGCTCCACCGGCGGCGATCGCCAACGCTGTCAACGACGCGCTGCGGCCGCTTGGCGTCGAATTGATGCGCTCCCCGATCACGCCCTACCGCATTGTCGACGCGATCCTGGCCGCCCGCGGCGCAGAAAGGCCGGCGGCATGAAGCCGGCTCCTTTCGCTTACGAACGCCCGCCCGATTTGCCGGCCGCGCTTGCCATCCTGGCGGAAAGCGAGACCTCGGCCCGGATCATCGCCGGCGGCCAGTCGCTTGGTCCGATGCTCAATCTACGGCTGGTCGAGCCGGAATTGATCGTCGATATCGCCGGTCTTGCCGAACTGAAGCAGGCCGAGCGTCGCGGCGATGAACTCGTGCTCGGGGCATGTGTGACCCACGCCGACATCGAAGACGGACGCATTCCCGACGTCACGCGCGGCGCTATGCGGGCCGTTGCCGCCAACATCGCCTATCGCGCCGTCCGCAACCGCGGCACGGTTGGCGGATCCCTCAGCCATGCCGATCCCGCGGCGGACTGGATATCCGCGCTCTCGGCGCTGGGTGCGAAATTGACGCTACGAAGCCGAGGCGGCGTGCGTACGGTGGCAATGGAGGAATTCATCGTCGGCGCGCTGGAATCTGCGTTGGGTCCCGGCGAAATCGTCGAAACCATCCATGTTCCGGCGATGCCGGCATCGGCGCATTGGGGTTATGTCAAGAGCTGCCGCAAGACGGGCGAGTTCGCGCATGCAATCGGCGCGATCCTGATAGATCCGGCTGCAGGATGCGCGCGCGTGGTGATCGGCGCCATCGATGCCGCGCCGATCGTGATCACCAACGCTGCGGAATTGTTCGGCGGGCGCATTGCCGGCGATTACAAGGAGCGCTTCGATGCCTGGGTAGCGGACGCGCTTCTGGCCAAGGCCGGTGTCTCCAGCCCGGTTCATCGCCACATTCACGTCAGCGTGCTGAAGCGTGCGGTCCGCGAGGCCACCGCATGAGCACGATCGCATTGACCGTGAACCGGCGCGTGGTGCAGGCCTCGGTAGAGCCGCGCACAAGCCTCGCGGATTTCGTTCGCGAAAAGCTCGATTTGACCGGCACGCATCTTGGTTGTGAACACGGTGTCTGCGGCGCGTGCACGGTGCTGCTCGACGGCATGCCGGCGCGTTCGTGTATCACCTATGCCGTTGCATGTGAAGGCGCTGACGTCACCACCATCGAAGGCCTCGACGAGGACGATGTTACCATCGAGCTTCGCGCTGCATTCACCCGCGAGCACGCCTTGCAATGTGGCTATTGCACGCCCGGAATGATTGTCTCCGCGCGCGATCTGGTCCGTCGCCTGCCTGACGCGGATGAGCGCCGGATCCGGGCGGGACTGAGCGGCAATCTGTGCCGGTGCACCGGCTATGTCGGGATCGTGAGGGCGGTTCAATCCGTGATCGAATCGCGGCGTGCCCGCCAGATCGCACCCGAACCGGACGGCGGGCGGAAGATCCTGGGCCCCGTCGGCTCGGGCCGAGGCGTGCACGCCGGCCCGGTCTTGGGGGAGCGCATACGACAGGCGGAACGCGTAGAGACGTTGCCGGAAGCGGCCGCCTCGGTCGGCGAGATTCCGGACTTCACACCCGCAACTGTTCTGAAGCAAAGCTTTATCGTCTCGCATCCGCCGGGACGGGTGTTTGCGATGTTCGACGATGTCGCAGCTGTTGCGGCTTGCCTTCCCGGCGCGTCGCTGACGGCGCCGCCGACCCCGCAGCGCATCGAGGGGGCGATCCGTGTGAAGATTGGTCCAATTGCCGCGACATTCCTGGGCGCCGCACGGGTCGAGCGCAATCCGGACCATTTGTCCGGCCGTATCATCGGCATCGGCAATGATCGGCGCAGCCGGTCGTCGACCCAGGGCGAGATTCGTTACCGGCTTGCGCCGATCGATGGCGGCGCGGCAACGCGGGTCGGCCTGTCAATTGGCTACACCCTCACGGGAATGCTGGCGCAAGTTGGAAGACCGGGTCTGGTACGCGATCTCGCCGCACGGTTGATCGCGGAATTTGCCGTCAATCTCGACCGCCGCATGTCGGGCAAGTCGATCGGCGACGCCGTTGCGGCGCCGGCCGACCTGAACGGAATGTCGCTGGTTTTTGGTGTTTTGCGCGCGCGGGTTGCGCGCTGGTTCGGTCGTTCCTGATCCGCCAAGCGGAGCGGCCCGATGGATCGACTTTTGCATGAAGCGGACAGGCGAGGTTTGGAATGTGGACAGATCAACAGGGTAGAGATGGAGACCAAAATGACACGGAGTTTCAGGATTGTTCCGACAATTGCGCTGGCGGCGGTATTGCTGGGTGGCGCGGCCGAGGCTCAAACCATCAAGATCGGCGTCAATGAGCCGCTGACGGGGGCGTTCGCGGCTTCCGGGACCTACGTCGTCAACGGCGCTAAGATCGCCGCCGACGAGATCAACGCCAAGGGCGGAATTCTCGGCAAGAAGATCGAACTGGTCGTCGAGGACAACAAGAGCAATCCGACCGAGGCGGCCGCCGTCGCCGAGAAACTGATCACCAGCGACAAGGTGCCGGTCATCATGGGCGCCTGGGGCTCGAGCCTGACGCTCGCGGTGATGCCGAAATTGATCGAATACGAAACGCCGATGGTGGTCGAGACGTCATCGTCGGGCAAAATCACCACGACCGGCAATCCCTACATCTTCCGTATCTCGCCGCCGTCGGCGGTGGAAGCCGCGGCGTTCAAGGGCATCGTCGACAAGCTCGAATTGAAGAAGGTCGATTTCCTCGTCATCAACAACGACTGGGGTCGCGGCACCGCCGAAGACTTCAGCAAGATGATGAAGGAAAAGGGGATTAGCGTCGGGCTGGTCGAAACCATGGATCAGGGCGCGCAGGACATGAGCGCGCAGCTTTCCAAGATCAAAAATACCGACTCGGAGACCATCATCATAACCACGGCGGTGGACCAACTCACGCTGATCTTCAAGCAGGCCGCGGCGCTCGGCTTCAAGAAGCGTATCATCACCACCGGCGGCTCGCAAAATCCGGATCAGATCATCGCGCAGGCCGGTGCAGCCGCCAACGGCACCATGCACCTGACGACCTTCCTGCCCTGGTTCCCGGACAAGACGCCGAACCCGGAAGCGACCAACTACTTCATCGCCGAATGGAAGAAGCGCGGCTTCGATTTCGCCGGGTGCACCGAGAGTTTCCGTGGCTATGACGGTATCCGCACCATAGCGGCGGCGATCGAGAAGGCCGGCAAGGCCGAGCCTGCGGCAATCAGGGCCGCCTTGTGGGATATCAAGGTCAAGGGCCTGAACGGCGATATCGTCTTCCGCAAGTCCGGTCCCGAAGGCAAGGAGAGCGGCCAGAGCCAGCCCAACGTCTATCTGATCGAAATCAGCGACGGCAAGGTCGATATGAAGACGCTCTGATGCGGAACTGTTGACCGGCGAGGACCGCGGCCACCGCCGCGATCCTCGCCGCCATCGGCACATTCGGAAAGCCAGCTTGAGCGAGTTTCTGCAACATCTGATCAACATGCTGGTGCTCGGCGGCACCTATGCCCTGCTGGGTATCGGGCTGACACTGATATTCGGCATCATGAACGTGGTGAATTTCACGCATGGCGTGCTGTATACGTTCGGCGCCTACATCATGTTCATCGTAGTGCATCAGCTCGGATTTAATTTCTTCCTGGCGCTGCCGCTCGCCGTCGTAGCGGGCTGGCTGCTCGGAGCGGCGATCGAATTGGTATTGTTGCGACCGCTGCGCGGTTCGGACATCGACACCACCATGCTTGTCATGATCGGCGCATGGATTGCGATGCAATCCGGCATTCTGTGGATATGGGGCGGCGTGGCGAAGGCGATCGCGACGCCGTTTCCCGATGCGCCGCTGGTGCTCGGACCGGTTTCGGTGTCCTGGCTGCGGCTGTTCGTGCTCGGCGCGGCCGCGCTGCTGATCGTGGCGACATATCTTCTGATCAACCGCACCAAACTCGGCTGTGCGATGCGGGCGACGTTCCAGGATCAGGACACTGCATCGCTGATGGGTGTCAATGTCGATCTCATCTACACCTCGACGTTTGCGATTGGCTCGAGCCTCGCCGCTGCGGCAGGCGCGCTGCTTGGCCCGGTGTATGTTGTGTTTCCCCAGATGGGTGATCTCGCCGCGGTCAAGGCATTCGCGATCGTGATCCTCGGTGGGCTCGGCAACATTACCGGCGCGGTCATCGGCGGTTTCATCCTGGCACTGGCCGAAGAACTGGGCGCCGGCTACGTTTCGTCGGGATACCGCGATGCGATGGGTTTCCTGATCATCATCGCGGTATTGATCTTCAAGCCGACCGGACTTTTCGCGCGCGCGGAGCGCGTGGGTTGAAAGCCGCGGTCGCCATCGTGACAGTCGTCGTGTTCGCATCGGTGCCGTTGTGGCTGCGCGATCCCTATCTGATGAACGCACTGATCACGACCGGCATCTTCATCGTCGGCGCGATGAGCCTCAACCTGCTGCTCGGGTTCACCGGACAACTGAGCCTCGGTCATATCGCGTTCTTCGGCATCGGCGCCTATGTCAGCGCGCTGACATCGCTCGGTTTCGACGCTGGTCTTCCCTTCGGCTTTCGTATTGTTCACGATCCCTGGCCGCCGGTCGCCGGTCTGGGGCTGGCGATCGTCATTGCGGGATTGTGCGGATATTTCGTGGGGTTGCTCTCGTTTCGCGTGCGCGGCGCATATTTCGTGATCGTGACGATTTCCTTTGCCGAAGTGGTTCGGCTGGTGGCGCTCAACTGGGTCGAGTTGACCCAGGGTCCGCTGGCGCTAACCAATATTCCGTCGATTACGATCGGATTGCCCGGCGTCGGAGATCTGGTCCTTCGCACCAAGTTGCAGAACTACTACCTCGTACTCGCCGTCGCGGTGGCGGCCTACATACTGATCTCGCGCCTTGTGCATTCGCATTTCGGCCGCGCCATGCGCGGCCTGATGGAAAACGAATCGCTGGCGGTGTCGGTCGGCATCGACGTGACGAAAACGTTGACGCTGGCGGCGGTGATCTCGGCTGCGATCGCTGGCGCTGCGGGCAGTCTCTATGCGCACTATATCCGGATCATCGATCCGGAAGTGTTTGCCTTCATCAATACGGTAACGATGGTGATCATGGTCATCACCGGCGGCAAGGGATCATTGGCCGGTCCTGTCGTCGGCGGCATGATCTTTGGACTGCTGCCGGTCCTGCTGCGCCCGATCATGGCGCCGGAGGCGCAATGGATCGCCTATGGCGGCGTGCTGATCGTCATCCTCTTCGTGTTGCCTCGCGGCATCGTACCGTCTCTGGCGCAGCGATTTGCGAGGCGGCGAAGCCGGGCCAAGACGGTGACTCCCGGCGTCTTTTCCGAGCGCGATGCCGAGGAGCATGCATGATGGCGCTTGCCGCGGCTGCATTGAAGATCGAGCAGGTCGCAGTCCGCTTCGGCGGCCTGATTGCACTGTCGGATATCAACGTCACAGTCGGCGAGGGGGAGATCGTCAGTCTGATTGGACCGAACGGCGCCGGCAAGACCACGCTGTTCAACATCATGACCGGCTTTCTGCATCCGTCCCATGGCTCCGTGAGCTATCGCGGAGCAGTCCTCAACGGAATGAAGCCGCACCAGATCGCCGATCTCGGCCTGATCCGCACCTTCCAGCGCACCAGCGTTTTTCCGAACGACACGGTCTACGACAATCTGCTGATCGGGCTGCACCGCCAGGGCAGGGTCGGCGTTCTCGAAGCCATGCTCGGCCAGCCGCGCGCTCGCGCACTGGAGCGCCGCTTGCGGGAACGCGCCGGCGCCCTGGTCGAATGGGTCGGCCTCGAAAGCCGCGCCCATGATCTTGCGGGGTCGCTGTCCTACGGCGAGCAGCGTCTTGTCGGCGTGGCGTTGGCGCTCGCCGCAGAACCATCGATGCTGCTGCTCGACGAGCCGGTGTCGGGCATGAACGCCTCCGAGACCCATACCTTCGTTCAGTTGATCCGCAATATTCGCGATCGTGGCGTCACGATTCTGCTTGTCGAGCACGACATGCCGATGGTGATGAGCGTGTCGGACCGCATCGTGGTGCTGAACTACGGCCGGATCATTGCCGAGGGTGTGCCAGACGCGATCCGGAACGATCCGGCGGTCATCGAAGCCTATCTCGGGCAGGGGGCGGCACGTGCTTGAGATCCGCGACATGATGTGCGGCTACGGCGGGGTGATGGCGCTCCGCGGCATTTCGATGCAGGTCAAGGCCGGGCAACTGGTGGCGCTGATCGGCGCCAACGGAGCGGGCAAGAGCACTACGCTGCGCGCGATCTCCGGGCTGGTTTCCCCCCGTTCGGGATCGATGCTGTTCGAGGGCAAGGATATTGCCGGCGCCAAGCCGCCGCGCGTGGTGGCTCTCGGTATAGCCCATTGCCCGGAAGGCCGGCGTGTATTCCCGCACATGAGTGTCGAGGAAAATCTCGACATGGGAGCTTATCTGCGCAACTCCGCCGCTGAGATATCGACGGACCGCGATCGCATCTACGGCGAATTTCCGCGCCTTGCCGAGCGGAGAAAGCAGGCCGCCGGGACCTTGTCGGGCGGCGAACAGCAGATGCTGGCGATCGGCCGGGCGCTGATGTCGCGGCCACGATTGATTATGTTCGATGAACCCTCGCTCGGGCTTGCGCCCAACATCGTCGAACGGACGTTCGCCATCATCCGCGCGATCCGCGATGCGGGAACCACGGTTCTGCTGGTCGAACAGAACGCGTTTGCCGCGCTTGGGATGTGCGACCACGCCTACCTGCTGGAAGGCGGGCGCATTGTCCTTTCCGGATCCGGCGCCGAGATGATCGAAAACGAGCACGTGCGGAAGGCCTATCTTGGTGGATGAACCGCACCAGATCGCTGCGTTTGCCGGCAAGGAAAGGTGGGTGGCGGTCTGCAGGCTCGATCGGCTTGTTTCACAAACGATGCTTTGCACGCAGGTGACGGGAATCGATTTGATCCTGATCTGGAACGAAGGCCGCGCGGTGGCGTGCGAACGGGGTTGCCCGCACGAACAGGCCGATCTCAGTCTCGGCCACGTATCGGCCGGACGTCTGTTCTGTCCGCGTCACGCCGCGACGTTCGATCTCCGCGACGGCCGGATTTCCGAGGGTTGGCCGAGCCGGCCGCTGCGAATATACCCGGTGCGGATTGAAGACGGCCATGTGTGGGTCGACGCCTACGCGATCAACGCGCTTTCGGCATAGTCAGTCTGGGACTCCGCTTTCGAAATTCAACTCAAGAGCCGCCAGTTCGCCATGCCCGGGCTTGTCCCGGGCATCCACGTCTTGGCCGCACTCAGGCAGGAAAGACGTGGATGGCCGGGGCAGGCCCGGCCATGACGGAGTTGCAACACGCGTGTTACCCGACCAGCTTTCGCGCGATCTCGACCAGCGCGCCGTCCGGCTGCCGCAGTTCGCCGAGGATGCTGAAATGGTTCGCGCCCTCGATCGGAAAAATCCTGCCGGTCGCCTTTGCGGCAGCGCGGGCTTCATGAAGTCCGATCGAATCGAAGACAAGCGCCGGCAGTTCGGCCGTGCCATAGGCGATGTCGAGCCGCTTGTGGACGACCGGCAGGCGAAGCGGCGACAATGTCGCGACTTCGTCGTCGGTGAGCTTCAGCGCATTGTTCAGCCCGGTGTCGCGGATCGGCGCAAGATCGTACACGCCCGAGATCGCCAGTCCCGCGGTGACGCGCGGATGATCCAGCGCCATTGCGGTGAGATGGGCGCCAGCCGACCAGCCCGAGAGCACGACCGGCCCGGAGATGCCATAGGACCCTCCATGTTGCGCCAGCCAATCGAGTGACCGGGATATCTCGGCGACGATCTCCGTCAACGAAGCCTCGGGCGCCAGGGAGTATCCGGGAATGGCGACCGACCAGCCGTGCGCGGCGACACCCTCGACCAGCATGGCAAACACCTCGCGGGAATTGCGTTGCCAGTAGCCGCCGTGCAGGAAGACCAGGCAAGGCGCCGTCGCGTTGGCGGCGGGATAGAGGTCGATCTTTGTCCTTTCACGATCGCCATAGGCTACATCCAGAACGGATTTGCGGCTGGCCCGGAGAGTTGCGGAAGCCTCGTTGCGTTCTGCGATCAGCGCTGCGCTGTTCTTTACCGCCGCATTGTTGTCATAGGCGGCGTCGCGCTCGGCTTGCGAAAGTGCTGCCCAGTTCAAACGGGGATCAAGAGGCTTGTCGTTTGTCGCCATGCTGGTCAACCTCCAAGATAAGCCTCACGAATGCGCGGATCGTCGGCAAGTGCCGATGATGACCCGGACAATGTGATCGTGCCGGTCTCCATCACGAAGGTGCGCGCGGAAATATCGAGCGCCATCGCTGAATTTTGCTCGACCAGAAGAACGCTGAGACCGGTACGCTGGTTGAGCTCCAGGATCTTGTCAAATACCTGTTCGATCACGATCGGCGCCAATCCGAGTGACGGTTCGTCGAGCATCAGCAGGCTGGGGCGGCTCATCAACGCACGGGCGATCGCCAGCATCTGCTGTTCGCCGCCGGAAAGCGACCATCCGCCCTGCTTCAAACGCTCCCTCAGCCGTGGAAACAGGTCGAGCACCAGCGCCAGATCGGCCTCGATTTCGGATTTCCTGTAGGAGCGCGATGCGGTCCCGGTAATCAGGTTTTCGCGCACGGTAAGGCCCGGAAAGATGCGGCGCCCTTCCGGGCAATGGGCGACGCCGGCGCTGACGATGGTCTCCACGGCCGTGCCGGCGATGCTCTCGCCTTTCCAGGAAATTGTGCCCGAGGTCGGCTGGAGCAGACCGGAAACCGTACTCAGCGTCGTCGTCTTGCCGGCGCCATTGCCGCCGATCAGGGCGACGATTTCGCCGGGTTCGACCTCAAAGGAAATGCCCTTCAGTACTTCAATGTGGCCATAGGAGACTCTCAGATTTTCGACCTTAAGCATGGCGATGCCGCCTGCCCAGATAAGCCTCGATCACGGCCGGATTGCGCTGCACTTCGTCCGGCGTGCCTTCTGCGATCTTCTTGCCGAAATCCAGCACCGCGACGCGGTCGCTGATGCCCATCACCAGCCGCACATTATGCTCGACCAGCAGGATGGTTATGCCGCTGGTCTTGAGGTCCGCGATGGTACCGAGCAGCTTCATGCTCTCGGTCATGTTCATGCCGGCCGCCGGTTCGTCCAGCAGCAACACGTCCGGTTTCGAAGCCAGCGCCCGCGCAATCTCCAGCAATCGTTGCTGGGCGTAAGGCAGCTGCGCCGCCCGGTCATCGGCCCGGCCACCGAGGCCGACGATCTGCAGCGCCTCGCGCGCGCGATGCTCGATCTCCGCTTCGCTTTGCTTTTGATGTGCGCTCCCCGTGACGATTCCGAATAGCGACGTCCGCGTGTTGCACGCGCCGGCCACCTTAACATTTTCGATCACGCTGAGATTGGTGAAAATCCGGATGGTCTGGAAGGTACGGGCAAGCCCAGACCGCGCGATTTGATGCGGCTTAAGCCTGAACAGTTCCCGGCCGTCGATTTGAATCGAACCCGCATCGGCGTGCGAGGCGCCGCTGAGCGCATTGAGCAGCGTGGTCTTGCCGGAGCCGTTCGGCCCGATGATCGCCTGAACAACGCCGCGAGGGACATCAAGATCGACATTGTCGAGCGCGACGAGACCGCCGAACCGTTTGGTCACGCCGCGCGCCGCGAGGATCGGACGGTCGCTCATTGCGAACTCGCGAGCCGAAGCCGTAGTCCGGAAGCGATCGATGCCAGGCCGCCTGGGGCCAGGACGATAACGACAATGACGCCAAGGCCGTAGAGTACAAGGTACCATTGCCCAAGAAACCGCAGCGCTTCCGGCAGGAGCGTCAACGCCACCGCGCCGATGATGCTCCCCGCAATCGAGCCCATGCCGCCGACGATCAGCATCGTCATGAGCAGGACGGCCTGGATTCCGGAGAAGCTGTCGGGGCTTATGAAACGGATGGAGGAGGCATAGAGGCAGCCGGCCAGACCGGCGTAGATCGCCCCTATAATGAAGGCGAGCAGCTTGGTTCGGGTGGTATCGACGCCGCTCTGCTCGGCGGCAATCTCGGAATCCCGGGTCGCAATCATCGCCCGGCCGAGCGACGAATTCCTGATCCGCGCCGCCACCAGCACAGCGACCGCCAGCACGGCGGTCAGCAGGTAGAAATGCTGAATCTGTCCTTGCGGACCGAAGCCGAACAGGCTGATGCCGGGTATCGCCCGCAAGCCCGAGGTGCCGCCTGTGACCGGCTCCCAGTGCACGACGATCAGCCGCACGATTTCACCGAAGCCGATCGTGGTCATGGCGAGATAGTAGGTTCTCAGCCGCAACGTCGGCAGGCCGAGCGCGAGACTTGCCGTGACAACGACCAGGATCGAAAGAAACGGCGTCGAGATCCACGGCAGGCCGGCCTTGGTGGCGATGGCAGTGGTGTAGGCGCCGAGCCCGTAAAAGGCCGCCTGGCCGAAGTTGATCTGCCCGGTCCAGCCGGTCGCGAAATTCAGGCCGAGCACCACGATCGCGTTGAGCATGGCGATGTTGAGCAGTTGAATGACATAGCCGTCATGGGCCGCTAACGGCGTCGTCAGCACGGCGATGGCGCACAGGGCGACGGCGATCCGGGCCTTCAATTCACGGGTCTTCAATTCACACCTTCTCGCTGCTCTTCTCGCCGAACAGGCCACGCGGCCATGCGACAAGCACGGCGATCATGACGATGAAGGCATAGGCGTCGCGAAAATTCGACGAAATGTAGCGAGCGCCGAACGTCTCGATCAATCCGAGAAAAAGCCCGCCGATGACCGCTCCCGGCAGGTTGCCGAAGCCGCCGATGACGCTGACGACAAATCCCTTCAGCCCCAGGCTGCCTCCCATGGTAGGTTCGGCGAGAAATATGGGCGCCACCAGCAACCCGGCAACGCCGGAAAGCATCGCGCCGAGCGCGAAGGCCACCGCAATGGTGCGGTTGACGGGAATACCGACCAGGCGGGCCGTGTGCAGGTCCTGCGCGGTAGCCTGCATCAGGATGCCGAACCGCGTTTTTGTCAGCAGCAGGAATTGCAGCAGCAGGATCACCGCGAGTGTCCCGAAGATGAAAATCTGATGCATGGAAATGACGACGCCGGCAAATCGCAGCGGGGCGCCGTGGATCGGCGAGGGCATTGACACCGGCAGCGGCCCCCAGATGATCAGCGCCAGATTCTCCAGCACGATTCCCATTGCGATGGTGGTCAGGATGACCAGGAAGGGCGGCCGGCCGCGCAGCGGAAAATAGACCAGAACCATGAAGACGATGCCGACAAACGCCATCGCCACCACGGTAATGATCCAGGCTGTCGCAACCGGCAATTCATGCGTCACCGCGCCGCTGATGCCAATGAACGCCCCCAGCATCAGGAGCTGTCCTTGCGCAAAATTGACGATCTGGACGGTGTTGAAGATCAGCAGCAGGCCAAGCGCGACGAGAGCATAGATGCTGCCGATCGCAAGGCCGTTGACGACGAGCTGGCCCATGAAGGATTTAGTATCCGCTTTCCCTGATCGGCCCGGTCAGCTCCGGTGTCTTGCCTTTGTTGCGGTAGATGCCGAGCGTGTGTGCCAGATCGCCCTGCGCGTCCGCCTGGTAGTCGATCAGCATGCCTTTCCAGCCCTTGGTAGCCGCCAATGCGTCACGTATCGCCGGCTTGTCGCAGCCGACTTTTTCGATGATCGATTTCAGCATGTAGACGGTGTCGTAGTACGAGACGGTAAAATTGTCGGCCGGTACCTTGTATTTGTCCTGTACGCGCTTCGCCCAGTCCAGGATTTTTGCGTCAGGCGACGTCTGCGGAATCATGCCGCCGATCGCATAGCCGCCATCGGCCTCTGCCGCCGACAGATTGTTGAGCGTGGTCTGCGCAACCATGCTGGCGTTTCCGATCGTCGTCAGCTTGATGCCGAGATCGTTCATCTGCTTGATAACCAGTGTGACGTCGGCGGGACGGCCGAACAGGATCAGGCTGTCCGCTCCCTTGTCCTTGATTTCCAGAAGCTGTGCGCTCATGTCCTTGTCGGACGGGGCATAGGATGTCACCGCCGCCGGCGTCGCGTTAAGTTTGGCGAGCGCGGCCTGAATGCCCTTGGAAGCGCCGAGGCCGTAATCGTCTGCCACGGCCATGATGCCGGGCTTGGTCTTGCCGAGCGATTTGACCAGATATTCGGGAATGAGATCGGCCAGCTGGCCATCATGAACGTGGGTCCGGAACAGCCACTTGCTGCCTTGCGCGGTGACCTTGGCGTTGGTGGCGCCGACGAGGAACGGCGTCTCCGATTTGGTAACGCCCTCGGTCTGCGCAAAAACATGCGGGCTGATCATCGATCCGAAGATAATCAGCGGTTTGCTTTCGATGATCCGGTTCATCGCGTTGAGTGCGTCGGTACTGGATGCGCCGGTGTCTTCCGTCGTCAGGACGAGCTTCTTGCCGGCAATTCCGCCATTGGCGTTGATTTCATCGACCGCGAATTCGACGCCGTTGCGGGCCTGCGTGCCGAGCAACGCCAGATTGCCGGTGAGGGCGGTGGTCAGACCAAAAGGGATCGTGGAAGCGCAACTTGCCACGTCGGCCCTGGACTCACGCGCGATGCCCGCGGAGAGACAGATCACCACCGTGCCGAGGATCACACTCTTCAATGAATTCTGAGGCATCTGCGTCCCTTTCGCTGACCAGACTATTTTGTATGCAAACGAAGTGCCATTCTCGACGTAATCGCCACCCTAACGGCTCGGGTTTTGCGACCGCAAGACGCTCTCCGCAAGAGCCGTTAAACCCACCTCACGTTAGGTCCGAAGAGCCGTCGCTGCTTGGGCGGCTTCCGGACTAAGCGCGGCGCACGACGCAGTCCGGGTCATCGGCCAGGAATCACCGTTCCGGGGGCACTCCGGGGTCGCAGAAACGCGGCAGATATTCGACGTCAGTTTATGCGACATTTCATCACAGAAAGCTCCGATGGTGCATAAAGCCCTGAGATCGAAAGGGGAGTAATCGGCGACTTACTTCCGTATCAGGCGCTTCGTGGAAGCTGAAAAATCGATACCAGATAACGGTAAATCAGCCGTCTTGTGACTTCGAGGGTTCGCGTCCTTCTTCCCTCACCAATTGATTTCTAACCCGGTCGGCGATTGTTATCGAGGCCCGGCAACTGCCGTCGGCAGACTTGCCAAGCGCGGTATTTTGCTCAAATATCACCTAGAGTTGAATCTCAGGCGAGGACGCGGCAATGAGCACGAATGAGCGCCACTATTGCATGGGCATCGCTAGCGCAAACCTTAGCCAGCAAGACAAGGACAGGCTGGCCGGCCACCGGGCCGCATTGTTGAATGGTGCGAGGTGGGACACCGGATCGACTGTCACCGTCAGATTTCTTGACGGCAGTGAAGATCTGAAAAAGCGGGTCAAGAAAGTAGCCCAGGAATGGACGGCTCCAGGAATGGCAAACCTGACACTGGAGTTCCGCAACAACGGGCCAACGGACGTCCGGATCGCCTTCGAACAAGGTAATGGGTCCTGGTCATATATCGGCACGATGTGCCGGCAGATTGCCGAACCGGAGCCGACAATGAACTACGGCTGGCTCACGGATGTTTCGCCTGAGGAAGAGCTGCGCCGCGTTGTTATCCATGAATTCGGTCACGCCCTCGGGCTCATTCACGAGCATCAGAATCCCAAAGGCGGGATCAAGTGGAACAAGGATGCCGTTGTGAAGGACCTCAAGGGACCTCCTAACAATTGGGACCTGCCCACTATCGAGAACAACATGTTCAAGAAATATCTGCCCGGCGAGGTGACCGCCACGAATGTGGATGCATCGTCGATCATGATGTATCCAATTCCCAAGGCGTGGACGGCGGACGGCTTTTCAGCAGGCCTGAACGCGGATTTTTCGCAGAAAGACAGGGAACTGATCAGGTCGGTGTATCCGCAGTAGCGCCGAGCAAATGCCCAACGTAGACCATTACGCGATCGTAGTTGGCCTGACGCACTATCCTACGTTGGGCGAACCGCCCGAGCCGCCCGCAGACCTGAAAGGGCCGGGAAACGACGCCGATGCCGTGGCCGCCTGGCTGACATCGGCGAACGGCGGCGACTTGCCGTCCGGGAATGTCACGATCGTCAAGTCCCCGGATCTTCCGCCACCGCCACCGCCTCCTCCACCGTTCGGTCAGCCGTCGCGCGATGAAATTGAAAGGGCTTTCATCAAGCTCGAAGACATTTCGCGCGAGAACGTTGACAAAGGCCTTGGAAGGAGGATCGGACGTCGTCTCTACGTCTACATGTCGGGCCACGGTTTTTCCCCCAAACGCAATCAGGGTTGTCTTTTCGCCGCGAATGCGACGGCGCGCTTCGGCTATCATGTCTATCCATCCAGCTGGGTCGAATGGTTTCAGGACGCCGCTTACTTCGACGAATTCGTGCTCTGGATGGATTGCTGCATGAACCGTTTTTCGACCCTGCCCCTTGCCCTGGCGCCCGCGCAGCCGCTGACCAGTCCGAGTCCGGCAGGCCCTGCGTTTATTGCATTTGCAGCGCAGCGTCCGTTGAAGGCCGTCGAGCGAAAGTTTTCAGAGGATAACGACAAGGTCCGCGGCGTGTTTACCTGGACGCTGCTCGAAGGATTGCAAGGGGCCGCGGCCGACCGATACGGCATGGTGACCGGACGCAGCCTCGCAGACTGGATGCGCAATGCGCAGAAGCCAAGAATGGACCAGCGCGATCTTGCCGATCCGGACGTGGCCCAGGAGCCCGAAATTTCCAGCGAAGATGCCGGCATCATTTTCAGGCGCGGAATAGCATTCAAGCTTTATGATGTGAATCTTTCGTTTGCGCCGGCTGCCCAGGGTCACCAGGTACGCCTATGGAGCGGCCGTCCTGCCAAGGCGGAGACCTTTCAGATCGATGGCGGGACCAAGACTTTATCGCTTCGGCCCGGTCTGTACGTGGTGGATGTGCCGGACGCAGGTTTGCGTCAAGGCTTCGAGATCACCGGCCCGGCGAGCGTGACCGTCTCCGCCACCGGCAATCCGGTGAGGGATATTTCGTCGGGTATCTTCGCTCTTGAGATCGCTCCCGGAAACAGCCCCACCGAAATTTTCCTGGTCGACGAGCAATTCGGACTTGTCGATCGCAATGCCGGAAGTCTGAGCGCCCGCCTGCCGTTCGGAATCTACAAGGTCAAGACCCGGCTCGGCCGGATGACAAACGAACAGATCGTTATGCTCGATGGCGACATTACTCCGACACTCCAGCCGCCAAAGCCGGTCGCAAGCGCCGCGCCGTTGCCGAATACGAGGGCGACCCATGACGATCATACGCAAGCCGCGGTGCAATCCGTCGACCGGATTCACCTGTCCGCCGGCGCAGGTGCGCGGCTCTCCGTAATGGCGCGTGCCTGGAGCGAGACCGGCCAAACGCAGTCGGATGTGCTGCCATGGGCCGATGTCCGCATCGTCAATGCGCGAGGCAAGGTCATCGCCGATCTGAATCACGACGGCGAGCGTCATCCCGAGGGCGATCCATTCGCCGTCTGCTCGATGTCGGTCGAGCCGGGGACTTACTTCCTGCGTCATCAGATGGAGGGCGAGGCCGAAGTCGAGCAGAGCCTGATCGTTCCCAAGGACTGGTTCCTGCATGTCTATCTGTTGCGGCTTTGCAAGCAGGATGGTGGCGGCTTTAAACCCTCGCGCCGCATGTCGTTCATTATGCAACCTGTGCCGGGTGCCGGCCAACAGGCGGTCGCGCTTCCCGATCAGTTCCTGACAACGCTCGAGACAGCACGCGTCGCCCTGGCGGACGAGCGCCTCATCCTCGACGAGGACCTGGAAAGGTTGTTGCTGGCCAAGTTCAACAACCCGATCGCCGGAATCATCGGCAGTCATCTCCTGCTGATCGAAAAAGAAAGAGATCCGGCACGCGATATCAGGGTCTTGAACGAGGTTGTGACCAACCTGAGGGGCTTGGTCGGGCGCGAGCATCCCGATGTCGAAGCGCTTTCGCTGCGGTGTACGGACGAAGGCTTGCGCTGCGTCAAACCCATTAAGTCGCCCCCGATGTTTCAGCGCAGCTGGACGCTGTTGGTTGAGGCCAGTCAGAAACGGCCGTCCCTGTTACCGCGCGGGCTGTGGGATCGCGTCCAGGCGCACACGTCGTTGCCGCCCTATTTCATCTGGTCTGCGGACGAACAGAGCAAGGAGGCCGCGCGCGCAGCGCTTGTAAACTCGGCGCTCGGACTCATGGTCCCGGCGCTACGGCAGCTGCTGCAGGTGCCGCAGCCGGTCGCAGATGTCGTGCTTGCCACGGCGCAGAAAGCTGCCTCGACCCCCAAATTCAGGAAATTGACCGAACAGGTTCTCGCCTCGACGACGCAGAACGCCGCCCGGCTGGAAATTCCGCCGTCTGCGCTAAAGGATGTCGGGCAGGATATCATCAAGAAGTTGAAAGGCTGACAGACGAGCGAGCAACGTCCCACCGATTGGACGATAACAGACGCGACCCTGAGTTTCGGCGCGTTGCTGGCGGTTTCATTCCAACGCTTTCAACGGCCGGCCAGCGGCATTATCCGCGACGCTCCTTCCAGCCTCGGCGCGCTTCCGCCCGGTCGTAGCTCCTCGGGTGACTTATTGTTGCCGGTGGCCGAAGATGAAGCGTTCTGGATCGGTCTGAGTTCGGAGCGCCCGGGCGGGATCCAGGTTGGATTGAGAGTCGATGTGACCGAAATCGCTCCCACCGACGCGCTGTCCGGTCAGCAGTGGAGCGAGCACGCCGCTCAATCCGTCCGCGTTGCACCTCGCGCGTTGATTGCCGGCATCCGCCGCTCGAACAGCTCGTCATGGGTGTTTGCGCGGTCCGCCGAGCCACCCGCACCTGGATCGCGATCGGTTCAGATTGTATTGTTCGGGGATGATAACAAGGTGGTTTCCTCTGTTAGTGTGGCAATGATCGACTATGCAACGTTCGGACGCGTGACCGCTACTTCACCTCCCGCCCGGCTTGATCCCGAGGCCGGCTACAAAGGCTGGCGGCTGCCTTGAAAGCCTAGCGACTCCGCGATGGAAAGATTTGCAATGAAGAAAATGAACACGCGATTGTCAGGATGAATCGCCCGCTATCGGTAATTGCCACGATCATGAGTTTGCTCGCAACGCCGGCGGTCGCATCGGATACGGTTCTCCTGCACGCCGCCGGCAGCCTGCGCGGGGCGCTGACCGAAGTCGCCCAGGGTTTTGAGAAATCTTCCGGGTTCAAGGTGCAGGCGAAATTCGGTGCGTCGGGCCTGCTCAGGGACGAGATCGCCGGTGGCGCCAGGGCCGAGCTGTTTGCATCCGCGAACATGGAGCATCCGCAGGCGTTGGCGAAGGCGCTCGCCGAGGGCCGGGCCGACATCTTTTTGGCCTATTGCACCGCCGCCCGTGATACGCAGAAGGAGAATGCCGATCTGCAAATGATCGCTCTGCCGGATGAACTGGCGGTCGGCGCGGATTATGGCTTGACCGTCATGGCCGATGCTTCGCCGGGCGCCTACCAGTTCGCCCTGTTCATCCTGTCGCCCGAGGGGCAACGTATCCTTGCGGCTTACGGATTTTCGGCGCCCAATCTGCCATAACAGGAGAAGGAGATTCCCGTGAAGATCAGCGCGCGCAATCAGTTCGAGGGCACCATCGTCGACGTCGTGAAGGGCGCCACCACGTCCCATATCCGGATCGATATCGGCGGCGGGGTCGTTGTCACCGCTTCGATCACCAACGAGGCGGTCGATGAACTCAAGCTTGCCAAAGGCAAGCCGGCCACAGCCGTGATCAAGGCGAGTGACGTGATGGTGGGTGTCGAGTGATCGACCGCCGCACCCTGATCGCGGCCCTGTCGGCGGCGCTGATCGCGCCGTGCATCGCGTCCGCGCAAACCGTCAGGGATGCCGCGGGGCGCAGCGTGCCGGTGCCTGCGCAGGTATCGCGCGTATTCCCCGCCGGACCGCCGGCCGCGATTCTGCTTTATACGCTGGCGCCCGACATGCTGATCGGCTGGCCGCGCGCCAACCGGCCCGAAGAATGCGCCTACATGCTGCCGGAGATCTGCGCCCGGCCGGAAGTCGGACGCATCACCGGGCGCGGCAACACCGCGAACCTGGAAACGGTGCTCGCGCTCAAGCCCGATCTCATTCTTGATGTCGGGTCGACCACCGCCACCTTCGTCTCGCTGGCGGATCGGGTGCAGGAGCAAACCAGCATTCCCTACGCGCTGCTGGATGGCCGCTTCGCCGGGATCGCCGGCACCTACCGCACGCTGGGCGCGCTGATCGGGCGGCCTGAGGATGCGGAGAAGCTCGCGCGCTATACCGAGGACACGCTCAAGACCATTACCGGCCGCATCGAACCGATCCCCGCAAGCGAACGGCCGCGGGTCTATTTCGCGCGAGGGCCGAAGGGGCTCGCGACCGGGCTCGGCGGCTCGATCAACGTCGAGACCATCGAATTGCTGGCCCGCAATGTCGCAGGCGAAACGCAAGGCGGTCTCGCCAATGTTTCGATCGAGCAGATCCTGGTCTGGAATCCCGACGTCATCGTCACCATCGACCAGGAGTTTGCAGCATCGGTGCGAAGCGATCCGTCCTGGGCACCCGTCAAGGCCGTGGGCGACAACCGGGTCCATCTGTCGCCAAAAATGCCGTTCGGCTGGGTGGATTTTCCGCCGTCCGTGAACCGCCTGATCGGGCTGTGGTGGCTCGCCAAAATTCTTTATCCGGAGCGTTTTCCCGAAGATCTGCGGGCGCTGACGCAGGAATTCTATTCCCTTTTCTATCATGTGACGCCGACAGCAGCGCAAATCGACCATGTACTTGCGGGCAGGGATTGATAGCCTTCACCGCATGAGCAATCCTCGATCCGCCGTACCAGGATTTGCGATCGCGATCGCGGTCCTGATCGCAGGTCTCTTGCTCGCCTTGACCGTCGGCCGCTATCCGGTGGGACTTGGCGATCTCCTCAATGTTCTCACCGCCAAGGTCGCCGGCCATCGTGCGGACGTCTCGCCGGCGGTCGAAAGCGTCATATGGCAGGTTCGCGGTCCGCGCGTGATGGCGGCGATGCTGGTCGGTGCGGCGCTCGCGGTCGCCGGGACTGCGTTTCAGGGGCTGTTTCGCAATCCGCTGGTCTCTCCCGACATCCTCGGCGCATCGTCGGGCGCGGCCCTCGGCGCCGTCGTCGGCATCTATCTTTCGCTCAGCGTGTTCGCGATCCAGGCGACCGCCTTCCTCGGCGGCCTGATCGCCGTCGGGATCGTCTATGCGATCGGCGCTTCGGTGCGTTCACGCGATCCGATCCTGGTGCTGGTGCTGACAGGCGTGGTGGTCGGATCGCTGTTCGGCGCCGGCGTTGGCCTCGTGAAATACCTTGCCGATCCCTACAACCAACTTCCCGCCATGACGTTCTGGCTGCTGGGCAGCCTGTCCGCGACCGGGGTATCGGACCTGCTTCCGCTGTTCGGCCCCGTCGTACTTGGCTCCGCCGTGCTGGTCGCCTTGCGCTGGCGCATGAACGTGATGTCGCTTCCCGAGGAGGAGGCACGCGCGCTCGGTGTCGCCACCGCGCCGCTGCGCATCGCCATTGTCGCGGCGGCAACGCTGGTGACATCCGCGAGCGTTGCCACGGCCGGGATCATCGGCTGGGTCGGGCTGGTGGTGCCGCATCTGGCAAGGTCGCTGGTCGGCCCCGATTTCGCGCGGCTGTTGCCGGCATCTGCGATCCTCGGCGGCGGTTATCTGCTTCTGATCGACACGCTGGCGCGCACCATGGCGCAGGTCGAAATCCCACTGGGCATTCTGACCGCCATGATCGGCACGCCGTTCTTCATCTGGCTGCTCGCCAGCGTGCAAAAGAACTGGTCATGATCCTCGAAGGCCATAAGCTCGCCATCGGCTATCCCGACCGCGTCGTCGGCGCCGGGCTCGATGTCAAACTTGCGAAGGGCGAGGTGCTGGCGCTGCTGGGACCGAATGGCGGCGGCAAGACCACGCTGCTCAAGACGCTGCTTGGGCTGCTGGCGCCGAAGGCAGGCGAGGTCCGGCTCGACGGCGCAGCACTTTCTTCGCGGTCTATTCGGGAACGGGCGCGGCTGATCGCCTATGTGCCGCAGACCCATGTCGCAACCTTCGCATTTTCGGTGGAAGCGGTGGTGCTGATGGGCCGCACCGCGCATGGCGACCTGTTCGCCCGGCCGACTGCGAAAGATCGCCAGGTCGCCGCAACCATGCTTGATCGCCTCGGAATAGCGGAGCTAGCAGAGCGGCCCTATACCATGATCTCGGGCGGCGAGCGGCAACTGGTGCTGCTGGCGCGGGCGCTGGCGCAGGAGCCGCAGTTTATCGTGCTGGACGAGCCGACCGCCAATCTCGATTTCGGCAACCAGGGCAAGGTCATGCGTGAGATTCGCGCGCTTGCCGCTGCCGGCCTTGGGGTGCTCTTCACCACCCACGATCCCAATCATGCGCTGCGCGCCGCCGGCCGGGCTTATCTGCTGAGGGGCGGCGAGCGCATCGCCGAGGGTCCGGTTCAACAGATCTTGACGCGCGAGCGGCTGGAAGCGCTTTACGGCGCGCCCGTGCACATGATCACCGATGAAAGCGGTACCGCGTTCATTCCGGGTTAAAAGTCAATCCGTCATTCTGACTGCAGGCTCGCCCTGTTCAACGTGCCCGATCATGCGCGCAAAAGGGTAACCGTCCTCAACGATGCGTTGCGTGATCGCTTCTGCATGGGCCGGATCGCAGGCGATCAGCAGGCCGCCCGAGGTTTGCGGATCGGTATAGAGATGTCGCCGCCACTCCGGAAAATCAGCGCCGAGTTTTATGCCGTCGCCATAACTCGCCCAGTTGCGGACCGAAGCGCCGGTGAAGAAACCCTGCCGGACCAGTTCCGCGGCCTCCGGCAGCAGCGGAACGTTCGTTGCCTTTAAGACAATGGTCGCGTCCGATCCACGCGCCATCTCCATTGCGTGCCCGAACAAACCGAATCCCGTTACGTCCGTCATCGCATGGACCGCCGCGTCCTTTGCAAGTCTTGCTCCGACCCGATTGAGCAGCGTCATCGAGGCGATCATGTCCGCATAGGCAGCGTCAGACAGCGCGTCCTTCTTGAAAGCTGCCGCGTAGATTCCGACGCCTAGCGGCTTGGTCAGGATGATGGCGTCGCCAGTCCGTGCGCCGGAGTTGCGGCGGATGTCCTGCTCCTTGCAGGTGCCGATCACGGCAAGGCCGTAGATCGGCTCGGGCGAGTCGATCGAATGGCCTCCCGCGACGGGAATGCCGGCAGCGGCGCAGACAGCAGACCCGCCTTCAAGAATCTTCGCCGCCATCCCGGTCGGCAATTTGCCGATCGGAATGCCCAGGATCGCCAGCGCCATGATCGGCGTGCCGCCCATGGCATAGACGTCCGAGATCGCATTGGTCGCGGCGATCCGCCCGAATTCGAAAGGATCGTCCACCATCGGCATGAAGAAGTCGGTGGTCGCGATCACGCAGGTGCCGTCGTCCAGTTTCCACACCGCCGCATCGTCGCCGGTCTCGGTGCCGACCAGCAACTGCGCAAACGGCTGCGCCGCAGGCTGGCTGGTGAGCAACTGCTGCAGCACTGAGGGTGCCAGCTTGCAACCGCAGCCGCCGCCATGCGCGAGGCTGGTGAGGCGCAAATCTTGACGGTTCAAATCATGGATATTCATGGGCTCAACTCACGGAATGCGGTGCAAGGTTTTTATCTGACGCTGGTGCGGTTGAACGTTGTCGCCTGCAAGGGTTCTCCATGCGGCAATGAGCTGCGATGCGGCGATCTCGAGTTCGGCACGGGAAGTATGGCGGCCAAGCGACAGCCGCACCGATCCCAGCGCTTCGTGTGGCGGAATACCGAGTACGGTCAGGATTGCCGACGGCTCTTCGCTGTCGGCGTGGCAGGCAGAGCCGTTGGAAGCGAGGACGCCGGGGCAGCGCTCCAGCAACGTTCGGCCTGAAACCTCCGGAAACAAGACATTTAGCGTGTTGGGCAGGCGCTGCACGCGATGACCGACGAGCCTGATGCCGGGTATCTCGCGCGTAAGCCGGGCATGGAACTCGTCGGCGCGGTTTTGGAGTTCGTGCGATCCGGATTGCAAATGGACTTTGGCAATCCTGCAGGCTTCGCCGAGGGCTACGATATAAGCAACGTTTTCCGTGCCGGCCCGGCGGCCGTGTTCCTGGCCGGCGCCGAGTAACAGCGGAGGCAGATCGATGCCGCGGCGGATGTACAGCGCGCCGATGCCTTTGGGCGCATAGAGCTTGTGTCCGGCGATCGAGAGCAGATCGACGCCGAGTTCATCGACATTGACCGCTATCTTGCCAACCGATTGCGCCACGTCGGCATGGACCAATGCGCCGTGCTTTCGCGCGGCGGCGCTGATTTCGGCCACCGGCTGCAGCGTGCCGGTCTCGTTCTGGGCGTGGATGATGGTCGCCAGCGCGGTATTCCCGTCGATCGCAGCGATAAATCTTTCCGGATCGACCATGGCGTCCGCGTTCGGTGCGATCCGCGTTACTTTCTTGCCCTGCGCTTCGAGGAATGCGCAGCAGGCTTCGGTTGCCGGATGCTCGATGGCGGTGGTCACGATGGCGTTGCGTACCGGATTGCCGGAAGCCGCGCCGCGGATCGCGATGTTGCTGGATTCCGTGCCGCCGCTGGTAAAAAGAATTTCATCGGGGAAAGCGCCGATCAGGCTTGCGACCTCGGCACGCGCGGCCTCGACTGCGTCGCGCGCGCGCCGTCCAAGCACATGGGCCGAGGACGGGTTGCCGAATTCATCACCGAGATAAGGCAGCATCGCCCTGAGTACCGCGGGATCGACCGGCGTGGTGCCGTTGTTGTCGAGATAAACCGGTTTTGTCCCGATCGTCATGGCATCAGCGCTGTTTGACGATCTTGAAGATGTACAATTCGCCGTCGCGCGTCTGCGCGCTGAGCGCGTGCCCGGTCTGATTGACGAAATGCGGCACGTCGATCACCGTCAGCGGATCGGTGCACTCCATCACCAGCGTGCCGCCGAGGGGCACGTTGCGCAGCGCTTTCTTGGCACGCAGCACCGGTTGCGGGCAGCGCAGGCCGCGAAGGTCGAGAACCATCTCGTTCGAATGCGGGGGCAGGGTCATAGTTGACGCGAACATCGCGCGGCGGCAGCGCGAACGCAATGCATCGTCCCCGGGGATGCTCCCGAGGACTCGGCATGATCGAGGTGCGCTTGCGCGCTATTCCGGCGTCTTGTTGGGGGCAAACTGCTGTGGTCGACCGTTCAAATCCCGGCCGCTCGCCTCCACGGGCTGATCCTTTGCGGCCGCCGCATCCTTGGCCTCCTGTGCCGGATTGCCTTGCCCGGTGGTGGTCGCTGAATCGTGGGTCTGGCCGCGCGAGCCGCCGGTCCAGCCGGTCGCGCCCATATTCTCCGGAGCGGTGCCCGTTCCGCTGTTGTGCTGCGGCGTGGTGGCGGGATTCTCCACTGCATTGGCGGGCGCGGTCGTATTCTGCGCATGCGAAACGGTCGCCGAAACCATCATGGCAGCGGCGACCAAGGGCATCAGGGTTCTCATCATCGCCTCCGGTTGGGGACAAGGTGAGCAACGACTCGGGCCGCCAAAAAGTTCCATGGCCGGCGGGCGTGCCGGCAAAATTAACCGCTGGCGCTCGCTCATCAGGTCGGCACGGCCGCATCACGCCCCAGTCAACTCCCTGGAGGTGATGGTGTATTTGAAATTGTCCGGGTCGAGGCAATCCAGCCGCATGCTCGCGGTTTCGGCTTGCGGATACATCAGGAAGCCGAGTTTTGGGCCATTCGATCCCGGCAACGCGACATCGTGGGCAAAATTGTAGGCCAGCCAGTTGGTTTCCCACGATCCGAACAGCGCCTGACGCGCCGCCACCACCTCGGGGTCGTCGATCTTGAGATTGGCCGGCGGCTCCTCAAGTGCGACCTTGCGCACGTCGGCGGGATCGACCGGCACCCAGCCGAAGCCGGCCAGATAGACTTCCGAGCGGCAATGCTGCGCCTTTGAAATCACCGCCGCGTTTGCGCCGAGACTCTTGTAGCCGAACTTCGACGGCGCCACCCGGAGGCCGTAAACGTCGCGGGCAGGGAGACCTGCCGCGCGCGCGAGGCCCACATAGAGCGCGTTGATATCAGCGCATTTGCCGCCCATGTTGCCGGTCTTCAGCATCGCGGCGATGTCGCCGATGCCGCAACCGCGCACCTTGGCGTCGCGGAAGGTGTTGTCGACCACCCATTCATAGATGGCGCGGGCCTTCTCAAGATCGGTCCTGGCGCCCTTCGTTATCCTGTCCGAGGTTTCCTTGACGATCCCGCCGGTCGGTATCAGGTCGCTGGCACCGAGATAGAGCTTTCGCTCGGCGGCGGACAACGCTTCGACCTTGCCGGGCTTCGACAGGTCGATTGCGCGGTCGCGGGCCTTAATGGTGCTGCTGACCTCGATCACCGGCACGGTTTCAACGTCGGCCCATTCGACGTGGACCAGTCCGGCGGCGGTTTTGGGATCACGCTTGAGGCCGGCTTTGCCGTTGGTGGTCCATTGGCTGGGTGACGATTTGAACCAGTCCTTTTCGTTCACGGAAGGCACGGGAATCCAGGCCTGTGTCCGGCCCTTGGCATTCGCGACTTCCAGCCTGGTCACGATCTGGAATTCGCGCCATGCGCCGGGCTGCGGGGCGAATGCGCCCTGGGCCGCTGCGTGCCGTGGAAATCCGGCCGCCAGCGAAACTGCGGCGCCGGCTTTCAGGAGTTCGCGTCGATTAAAGTTCATGGTCGTTTCCCCCGGTTTTCAGGTTTGATGATCGTTCGGATGTGGTTTTGATCGCACCGGCTTTGCTCTTGATAAGCTTCCCGGTCGGAGGCTCCAGTTCGACCGTATCCCAGGCAAAATCGGCTTCGACCACCAGCACCGGCTTCAGGTCGGCGTCGAGCACATAGGTCGTTGGCAGCGCGCTGATTTTCCAGGATTTTGCGATCGTTCGGTCGCGGTCGAGCAGCACGCGAAAGTCCACCGGCGTCGCTTCAAAGAAGCGCCTCACCCGTGGGTCGACTTCGGCGACGGAGATGGCGACCACCGACAAATCGGCCCCTGAGCGGCGCAGAAACCGGTTGAGCGCCGGCAACTCCTCGCGGCAGGGCTCGCACCAGGTTGCAAAAAAATGCACCAGCACTGTGCGGCCCTTGAAAGCCTTCAAAGGCACGGTCTTGCCGCTCAGGTCGTCCAAGGAAAAATCGGGTCTTGCTGGCCCGCCGGCGGGCATCAATTCCGCGGCGTGAGCGAACGCGTGCAGCAACAAGGAAAACACCAGCGCGATCGCCAGGGGTACCAACCTGAGCGAACCCGGCATCGGACCAAATTGTGCGCCCCGAAACTCGGGAGCCGGTCGATAAACCACCATCCAATTAGAGGTTTGGGGCGCCGCGGCGTCAATTCAAATCATCGGGACAATTCAGCACAGCCGGCCGACCGAAAGTACCGGTCACCGTCGCCGCCCGCAGCAGCCTTCAATGCTGCGGTGCCGCAGACATTTCACCGCATCGGTAAAACTGAGGTGTAAGTTGACTTTAATCGAAGCCGGACCGTACTTTATCGAATCTTAGAGCGGTTCTTAGACCGCTTCTGGATTTGTTTGCGGCGCGTCGATGGATGCGCATGGCAAGGCGTCCCCCGTCGGGGGCTAGGTCTCGAAGGAAAACCTGCGATGAATATGGAGCTCTCGCGGCGTGCATTTGTGAAAGGCACCGGCGCGGGTCTTGCGGCCACCACACTCGGTGCGCTTGGTTTCGGAGACATTGAACAGGCCTACGCGGCATCGATACGCCCCTGGAAGCTGGCCGGTCTGACCGAAACCCGCAACACCTGCACATACTGCTCGGTCGCCTGCGGCATCATCATGTATTCCAAGGGCGACCTTGCGAAGGGTGAGAAAGCCGACATCGTTCACATCGAGGGTGATCCTGATCATCCGACCAACCGCGGCACGCTCTGCCCCAAGGGTGCTGCGCTGCTCGACATGGTTCATTCCGAAACGCGCACGCTCTACCCGCAGATACGCAAAGCCGGATCGGACAAGTTCGAGCGGGTGACCTGGGAGTTCGCGCTCGATCGCATCGCGCGACTGATGAAAGACGATCGCGACAAGAACTTTGTCGCCAGAAACAATGATGGCGTGACGGTCAACCGCTGGCTCACCACCGGTTTCCTTGCGGCATCCGCAACCACCAACGAAACGGCGTGGTGCACCTACAAGGTCGTGCGCAGCGCCGGGATGCTGGCCTTCGATAATCAAGCCCGCGTTTGACACGGCCCCACGGTAGCCAGTCTGGCTCCAACATTCGGCCGCGGCGCAATGACCAATTCGTGGACCGACATCCGGAACACGGATCTCGTGGTAATCATGGGCGGCAACGCCGCTGAAGCGCATCCGTGCGGCTTCAAGTGGGTCACCGAAGCAAAAGCCAATCGCGGCGCAAAGCTGATCGTCGTCGATCCGCGCTTCACGCGCTCGGCGTCGGTGGCAGATTTCTACGCGCCGATCCGGCAGGGCACCGATATCGCGTTCCTGCTCGGCGTCATCAACTACTGCATCCTGAACGACAGGATTCAGTGGGATTACACCAAGGCCTTCACCAACGCGTCCTACATCGTCAAGGACGGCTTTGCCTATCAGGACGGCCTGTTCACCGGTTACGATGAAAGCAAGCGCGACTACAATCGCTCGACCTGGGAATATGAATTAGGGCCGGACGGGTTCGTCACCGTCGACGACACCCTGCAGAATCCGCGTTGCGTCTGGAATCTGCTGAAGCAGCACGTCTCGGTCTATACGCCCGAGATGGTCTCGCGCATTTGCGGCACGCCGAAGGACAAGTTCCTTAAAGTGGCGCAGATGATCTCGGAGTGCTCGTCGCCGACCAAGACCATGACCTCGATGTATGCGCTCGGCTGGACCCAGCATTCCAAGGGGTCGCAGAACATCCGCGCGATGGCGATGTTGCAACTGATCCTCGGCAATATCGGCGTGCGCGGCGGCGGCATGAATGCCCTGCGCGGTCACTCCAATATTCAGGGACTGACCGACATCGGGCTGATGTCGAACCTGATCCCCGGATATCTGACGATTCCGAACGAAAGGGAACCGACCTTCGACAGCTACATGTCGACCCGCGGCTTCAAGCCGATGCGGCCGAACCAGATGAGTTACTGGCAGAACTACAAGAAGTTCTTCGTCAGTTTCCAGAAGTCGATGTGGGGCGACGCCGCCACGGCGGACAACAACTTCGCCTACGACTATTTGCCCAAGCTCGACGTGCCGGCCTATGACGTGCTGCGCGCATTCGAGCTGATGCACGAAGGCAAGATGAACGGCTACTTCTGCCAGGGGTTCAATCCCCTGCTGTCGTTCCCGAACCGGCGCAAGATCACCGCGGCGCTCTCCAAGCTGAAATTCCTCGTGGTGATGGATCCGCTGCAAACCGAGACGTCGCGGTTCTGGCAGAACCACGGCGAGCATAACGACGTCGATCCTTCGAAAATCCAGACCGAGGTGTTCGAGCTTCCGACCACCTGCTTTGCGGAAGACACCGGCTCGCTGGTGAATTCCGGCCGCTGGCTGCAATGGCACTGGGCCGGCGGCACGCCTCCGGGCGAGGCCAAGCATGATACCTGGATCATGGGGCAGATCTATCTGCGGCTGAAAGCGCTGTACCAGAAGGAGGGCGGCGCCGTTCCCGAGCCGATCGTCAATCTCGACTGGCGCTACAAGGATCCCGGCGAACCCTCGCCGGACGAACTGGCGAAGGAGCTCAATGGCGCCGCGCTGGAAGACATCATGGATCCGAACGATCCGACCAAGGTGCTGTTCGCCAAGGGCAAGCAGCTCCCGGGTTTCGCGGCGCTGCGCGACGACGGCAAGACCAACGGCGCGTGCTGGATCTATTCCGGAAGCTATACCGAGGCGGGCAACCAGATGGCCCGCCGCGACACCAGCGATCCGGACGAGACCGGCGCATACCCCAAATGGACCTGGTCGTGGCCGGCCAACCGCCGCATTCTCTACAATCGTGCCTCGGCGGATATCAACGGCAAGGCCTGGGATCCTACCCGCAAGCTGATCGAGTGGGACGGAGCCAAATGGGCCGGTTACGACGTGCCGGACATCGGGCCTACCATGAAGCCCGATGTCGTCGGTCCCTTCATCATGAACCCGGAAGGATCGGCGCGGCTGTTCACCCGGGGCATGATGCGTGAAGGACCGTTCCCGGTTCACTACGAGCCGTTCGAGTCTCCGGTCGTAAACGTGATCGCGCCGAAGATTCGCGGCAATCCGGCGTCGCGTGTGTTCAAGGGCGATCTGGAACAGTTCGGCGACGCCAAGGAGTTTCCATACGCGGCGACCTCCTATCGTCTCACCGAGCACTTCCATTTCTGGACCAAGCACGTCCAGGTCAACGCGGTGCTGCAGCCGGAATTCTTTGTCGAGATTTCAGAGCAACTGGCGGAGGAGAAAAAAATCAAATCCGGAGCCTGGGTCCGGGTGTGGTCCAAGCGCGGGTCGGTCAAGGCGAAGGCCGTGGTTACCAAGCGGATCGTTCCGCTGATTTGTGACGGCAAGCCGGTGCACATTGTCGGCATTCCCCTGCACTGGGGCTTCATGGGTGCTGCAAGGAAAGGGTTCGGGCCAAACTCGCTCACGCCCTATGTCGGCGACGCCAACATCGAGACGCCGGAATACAAGGCGTTTCTGGTCGATATCGAGCCCATCACCGGGCCGGTGGCATAGGGGGGAACGATGGTACAGCACATTTTCCCTCCCGCACCGACGCAGAACGTCAAGGTGGACCTCTCCGAGGCTGATCTGGTTCGCCGTTCGGCATCGAGCGTGCCGCAACCGGCACGCAAGCTCACTTCGGTGGCGAAACTGATCGATACCTCCAAGTGTATCGGCTGCAAGGCGTGCCAGTCCGCATGCCTTGAGTGGAATAATCTGCGCGACGAAGTCGGGTTCAATCACGGCGTCTACGACAATCCGCTCGATCTCACGCCGGACAGCCTTACGGTGATGCGGTTCAGCGAATGGATCAATCCGGAGACGCAGAACTTGGAGTGGCTGATCCGCAAGGACGGCTGCATGCATTGCGAGGATCCGGGCTGCCTCAAGGCGTGTCCGGCGCCCGGCGCCATCGTGCAGTACTCCAACGGCATCGTCGATTTCGACCACGATAAATGCATCGGCTGCGGCTACTGCATCAAGGGATGCCCGTTCAACATCCCGCGTATCTCCAAGGTCGACAACAAGGCGTACAAATGCACGCTGTGCTCGGACCGTGTCGCAGTCGGCCAGGGCCCGGCATGTGCAAAAGCCTGTCCGACACAGGCGATCGTGTTCGGCACCAAGGACGAAATGAAGGCGCATGCCGAAGCCCGCATCAAGGATCTGAAGTCGCGCGGCTACCAGAATGCCGGGCTCTATGATCCGCCCGGCGTCGGCGGCACCCATGTCATGTATGTGTTGCACCACGCCGACAAGCCGGAGATCTACGCCAACTTGCCCAACAACCCGAAGATCAGTCCGATCGTCGAGGTCTGGAAGGGCGTTACCAAATATGCCGGCATGGCGGCGATCGGCGCGTTCGCGGCGGTCGGCTTCCTGCATCACATGATCGCGGGACCGAACCGGGTTTCGCCCGAGGATGAAGAAAACGCGCAGCGTCTGGCCGGGGGCGAGAAATGACGGCGTATGACGACCTGGAGCCGGGCGATCAGGTTCACGCCGGCGATCCGGTCAAGGTGGATCGCTACACGGCCGGAGCCCGGATCAATCACTGGATCACGGCGACCAGCCTGGTCCTGCTGGCACTGTCCGGGCTCGCGTTGTTTCACCCGAGCCTGTTCTTCCTGACCGGGTTGTTCGGCGGCGGCCAGTGGACCCGCGCCATTCATCCCTGGATCGGCGTTCTCTTGTTTTTCAGTTTCGCTGGTCTGTTCATCCGTTTCTGGCGGGCAAACCTGTGGCGGAGCGAGGACGGGACATGGCTGGCGCGGCTGCGTTACGTACTCGCCGGCGAGGAAGACAAGTTGCCGGAAATCGGCAAATACAACGCCGGTCAGAAAGTCGTGTTCTGGGGCATGTCGCTGCTGATCATCGTTCTGATCACCAGCGGTTTTGTGATCTGGGATGAGTACTTCTCGCAATACACGACCATCACTCAGAAGCGCGTCGCGGTTCTGATCCACGCGCTCGCCGCCGTCACCATCATCTGTGTCTGGATCGTGCATGTCTATGCGGCGATCTGGATCCGCGGCACCATCGGCGCCATGACGCGGGGCCAGGTGACCGGCGGGTGGGCGTGGCGCCATCATCGCAAATGGCTGCGGGAACTGGTCGGAGGCAGACAAAATCGCCTTTGATTGCGCGCGTTGCCGCAGTAGTCTAACGGAGTTCCGCAAGCTGCACGTGGCCCGGAGGGTTCGTGAGGTCATTTGATGAGTAAAGTGGGGACGCCCCGGCACGACGCTGTGCCGATCGGCGAGGTCGCCGAGCCGCCGTTCGCACGGCTTCCCGATCCGTCGACATTGTTCCAGGCCCGGGCGGAGCGCTTTCAGGAACTGGCCGCAAGCCACGAACTGGCGCCGTTCCTGCGGTTTCTGGCGGGCATTTCATCTTGCCAACACCAATTGCAGGACGGGCTTCCGGACGCCGATCTTCCAGCCGAGGACGAACGCGCGCGCGCCCGCGAGCATGCGATGCCGCCGCTGGATCGCGGCCGTTTCACCGCCGATGCCGCGTTCGATGCGGCGCTCGGGCGTCTGCTGCAACTGGCAGCAGGTGTGGAGATGCCGGATAGCGCGCGGGCGGCGCTCGACCGCGCGAGTGCGGCGAACGCTGCGGCGCGGATCGCCATGGCGCGCGCGGTGCTCGCAAATGAAATCCCGGTTGCGGATTTCGCCGACCACGTCTTTGTGGCGGCGGCGCTGCAGGTTCACTATGCGCGGCTGGCATCGCGGTTAGAGGCAAAAAGGCTGGTCCCGGTCGGCGACGGCGCATGCCCGGCCTGCGGCGGCGCGCCGGTTTCCTCGATGGTGGTGGGGTGGCAGGGCGCGCATAATTCGCGGTTTTGCGTCTGCTCATTGTGCGCCACGCAATGGAATTACGTGCGGATCAAATGCACGCTGTGCAGTTCGACCAAGGGCATTGCCTATCGCGAGGTCGAAGGTGGCGACGGCACGATCTGGGCCGAAACCTGCGAGTCATGCCACGGCTATGTGAAAATTCTGCATCAGCACAAGAATGTCGCGCTCGATCCCGTTGCGGACGACGTCGCCAGCCTCGGTCTCGATCTGCTGTTGCGGGAGAGCGAATACCGGCGCGGCAGCGTCAACCTGTTCCTGCTCGGCTATTGAGGCGGGCGATGGCGAAGATCGCAACAGCGACTTTACGCAAGCTTCCCTCCGTGGACGAAGTATTGAGGACCGCCGCCGCAACGGCGGCGATCGGGCGTTTCGGGCGCTCCGCCGTCGTTACTGCCGTGCGCCGCGTCATCGCGGAATCGCGTGCAGGCGGAGTTATTCCAGGCGGACCGGAAGAGGTGACAGCCGAGGCTTTGCTGCGCCTCGAAGCGCAGGACAAGCCAAGCCTGCGGCCCGTCTTCAATCTGACCGGCACCGTTCTGCACACCAATCTCGGCAGGGCGCTGCTCGCCGAGCAGGCGATCGAGGCGGCGGTCGCGGCGATGCGGTCTGCCGTAGCGCTCGAGTTCGATCTGGAGGACGGCCGGCGTGGCGAGCGCGACGATCACCTCCGCAGCCTGCTGTGCGAACTCACCGGCGCCGAGGATGCGACCGTCGTCAACAATAACGCGGCGGCGGTGCTGCTGGTGCTCAACACGCTCTCCTATCGGCACGAGGCCATTGTTTCGCGCGGCGAGTTGATCGAGATCGGCGGTGCGTTCCGCATGCCCGAAATCATGGCGCGCGCCGGCGCAAAACTGGTCGAGGTCGGAACCACCAACCGCACCCACAAGAAGGATTATGTCGGCGCGATCGGTCCCAAGACCGGCATCTTGTTCAAGGTGCACACTTCGAACTATCGGATCGAAGGCTTTACCAAGGAAGTCAGCGCCCGCGAGCTGGCGGCATTGGCCACCGAGCGCAAGATTCCGTTCGTCCACGACCTCGGCTCCGGAACCTTGGTCGATCTGGCGAAGCTTGGGCTGGCGCATGAGCCGACGGTCGCCGAGTCGATCGCCGACGGCGCCGGCCTCGTCACTTTCTCCGGCGACAAGCTGCTTGGCGGACCGCAAGCAGGATTTATCGTTGGGCATAAAGATCTGATCGCGGCCGTGAACAAGAATCCGATGAAGCGCGCGCTGCGCCTCGACAAGATGCGTATCGCAGCACTTGAGGCGACCTTGAAGCTCTATCGCGATCCCGACAAGCTTGCGCAACACCTGCCGACGTTCCGGCTGCTGGCGCTGCCGAAAGCGGACATCGAGGCGCGCGCGCACCGGATGCTTCGCGGCGTGCAGGCCTCGGTCGGCTCCGCTTTTTCGGTTGAGGCCGTGGCGTGCCAAAGCCAGATCGGCTCCGGTGCGCTTCCGCTTGTCACACTGCCAAGCGCCGGGTTTGCCATCCGTCCAACCGCCGCGCGCGGAGCCGGCCGCCTCCTGAAGCGTCTCGCAGATGCGCTTCGTGGCCTGAAGGTCCCGGTTGTCGGCCGAATTGAGGATCAGGCATTGCTTCTCGACTTGCGATGCCTCGACGACGAAAGCGCTTTTGCCGGCAATCTCGCCTCGCTCGATCTATCGGAAGACGAGCGATGAACGGGCTCAAGTCGCCAGCAAAGCTGCTCGACGCACGTTCGGTGCTGGATCAGCTGGATGCGGCTTCGATGGCATTTGCGGGCGGAGATCATCCGACGGCGCTGGAGATCTGGGGGCCGCTTGCTCATGCGGGCGTAGCGCGGGCGCAGGCCTATGTCGGCGTATGCTTTGCGGAAGGCTGGGGCGTCGAGCCGGATCTCGAGCTTGCGGTGCGCTGGCTGACCTTGGCTGCGGATGCCGGCGATCCGGAAGGGCAGCGCAATCTGGCCGCGCTTTATTTTCGTGGCGAAGGCGTCAAGGAAGATTTCAGGCGGGCCGCCAAACTCTACCGTTCCGCGGCAGAAGCCGGCGACGGACCGGCGCAGGACATGCTGAGCTGGATGCTGCTGGAAGGCGAAGTCATCGTGCACGATTATGCCGATGCGCGGAAATGGGCGACGGCCGCGGCCGAACAGGGCATCGCCTCGTCCATGACCCGGCTTGGCATGCTCTATCACAATGCGCTCGGCGTCGAACGCGATGCAAAGCTGTCGGTATACTGGTGGCGGCGCGGCGCCGAGCGCGGCGATGCCGACGGCCAGGCCATGCTCGGGGCTGCCTATTATCTCGGTGCCGGCGTCGAGCGCGATCCACGGCAGGCGCTGGCATGGCTGTTGCGCGCCGAAGCCGGCCGGAGCCAGCTTGCGGCGCGATTCCTTTCCGCGACGCGCGCGGTTCTCAATGCCGCGGAGGTCGCCGACGCGGAAGCGCGCGCAGCGGTGCCGCTGCCCGAGCCATCGCCATGATCATTGGAACGGCGGGCCATATCGACCACGGCAAGACCTCGCTGGTGCGCGCGCTGACCGGCGTGGAAACCGATCGCCTCAAGGAGGAAAAGGCGCGCGGTATTTCCATCGATCTCGGCTTTGCGTATTTGCCGGCGCCCGATGGATCGGTTCTCGGCTTCGTCGATGTACCCGGCCACGAAAAATTCGTTCACAACATGCTGGCTGGCGCCACCGGCATCGACTTCGTGGTTCTTGTCGTCGCGGCCGATGATGGAATCAAACCGCAGACGCTGGAACATCTGGCCATCGTCGATCTGCTCGGAATAGACCGCGGCATCATCGTTCTGACCAAGACGGATCTGGCCGCGCCGGCGCGGCAGGCAGAAGTGTCGGCCGGCATCGCGCAATTGCTGCAGCCGACGCATTTGGCGGGCGCACAGATATTTCCCGTCTCCACCGTTACCGGAGACGGCATCTCCGAATTGCGCGAGCACCTGTTCGATGCCGCCCACACCATCCGCGTGCGGGCCGCATCCGGCCGTTTTCGCCTCGCGGTCGATCGTTCGTTCATCCTCACTGGTGCAGGGACCATTGTGACCGGCACCATCCTGTCGGGAGCGGTGTCGAATGGCGATCGTGTGATGATATCTCCGACGGGCCTCACCGCTCGGGTGCGCTCGATCCATGCCCAGAACCAGCCAAGCGCTCGCGGCGTGGCCGGACAGCGATGCGCGCTCAATCTCGCGGGCGACAGCATCAGCAAGGATGCGATCTCGCGCGGCGACATGGTGCTCGATCCCGAACTGCATGCGCCGACCAATCGTATCGATGTGGAACTGCGGCTGCTTGCTTCTGAGGCCAGGCCGATAACGCAATGGATGCCGGTCCGCCTGTTTCAAGCCTCTGCCGATATCGGCGCCCGCGTGGTCTTGCTCGAAGACGCTCCGCTGGCGCCGGGCCAGGCCGGCCGGGTGCAACTGGTACTGGACCGGCCGGTTGCCGCAGCGACCGGGGATCGTTTTGTGGTTCGCGACACCACCGGCCAGCGCACCATCGGCGGCGGCACATTCCTTGACCTGCGGGCGCCGGCCCGCAAGCGCCGGACGCCGGAGCGGCTTGCCCAATTGCGTGCGCAGCGGATCGCCGATCCACAAGCCGCGCTGGCCATGATGCTCGACATCGCGCCGCGCTTTGTCGAGCTGTTGGCGTTTTCGCGCGACCGCGCGCTTTCCGCGGCCCAGCTTCAGGAAATCGTCGAACGGCTGTCCATCGTCGCGTCGCAAACGGCTGGCGGTACGTTCGCCATGTCCGCGCCGGTATGGCTGGAGCTGAAGCGAACGCTGCTTTCGAAACTGCAGGCATTCCACGCCGACAATCCCGATCTGCCGGGCGTCGGCCTCGAACGCCTGCGGTTGCAGCTGGAACCACGGCTGCCGGCGCGGGCGCTGCTTTCGGTTCTTCAGGGCCTGGTTCGCAGCAAGGACATCGCTTTGGACGGCGCGTGGGTGCGTCTTGCCGGCCATGAGGTGCGCCTGACCGAGGAGGACGAGAAGCTGTGGGCGAAGATCGCGCCCATGCTCGCAGGCGCGGAGCGGTTTCGTCCGCCGCGGGTGCGCGATATCGCGACAATGCTGGGTTTGCGCGAAACCGAGGTGCGGCGTCTGTTAAAACTGCTGGGACGCATGGGGTTGGTCGATGAGGTGGCGCTCGACCATTTCTTTCTCCGCGCGACGGTGGCGGAAATGGTCGGGATCGTTGTCGACTTGAGTCAAACCCAGCCGCTTGGGCAGTTCACCGCCTCACAGTTCCGGGACCGGGTGGACAACGGCCGCAAGGTCGCAATCCAGATACTGGAGTTTTTCGATCGTCATGGCGTGACGCTGCGGCGAGGCGATCTGCGCCGCATCAACAGGCATCGTCTCGATCTGTTCCGCAGCTTGCCTGAGGGCGAACTGGACAAACTCGAGAACTCAGGAAGAGAATCGTCCCCGGTGGGGCGTCCGGACTTCAAATCCGGGAGGGGCCGCGAGCCGGTCCCTGGTGGGTTCGACTCCCTCTCTCTTCCGCCACGATAAAGGAGATCATGATGGGCCCCGCGGCATCCTACCTCGATGCGCTGAAGCTTGCGGCCGATCAAAGCGCGGTTGCGGAGAACGAGTTTCGCAGCCAGATCGCCGCGCGAATCAAGGAGCTGGAAAAACAGCGCGCCTTTGCGTTCCGCAGGTTGAACCTGATGAAGGAAGTGTCCGGCGTCATTGCCAGCGCCGAGAGCGAGGAGATCGCGGTCGCCGTGGCAACCGCGGTGCTGCGCGCCAAACTCGGATGGACCAGCGACAGCGAGGCCCGCATGGCGGTGGTGTCCGGTTTCGCGCCGGTGGCGCAGGCGATGTTTGCCAGCCTCGCGCCAGTCGAGAGCGAGGACGAGGAGAAGCCCGATGTGATCAGGACATTGGCGGAATTCGAGGCCTGGTACGCGGAGACACATCCAAATCCGTTCTGGATCCTGTTCGAGAACTACATGCCGGAGACGCCCGTTGTCGATTTCTAGAGATCATGCAGCCGCCACCGATTTCGATCGCTGGATCGCTACGGAGTTCGGCAAGTCCGGCCCGTTCACGGCGTTCGCGGTGCTGGTCGAGATTGCAGGCCACAGCGTCGCGCCGCTGTGCTCGACCTATTTCAACGTGATCGGCGATGAAGTCGACTGGGGTGAAATCACCGTGCTGTTCGCCGGCGCGGGGCGGGACTGGGATGCCGCGGCGTTTTTCCCGCGCACCGACGCCGGCGGCGGCCCGCTGGACAATCCGAACGCGCGCACGCAACTGCGCGAGCTTGAGGAACGCGTCGACGACGACAAACTGGTGCTGAACGAAGGCCACTTCTTCGACAAATGGGGCCGGCGCATGAAGATCGAGGAAGTCGAACAGCAATGATCGTGGCCACGTGACCCAGCGTTTGCTCATCCTTCTGGTGAACACCGATCCGCGCAACGTCGAAGAGCTCGGCGCGCCGTTCTATTACGCGGCGGTCGCCGCGGCGATGGACTACGAGGTCGATGTGCTCTGCACCGCCACCGCCGGCAAGCTGATGTTCAAGGGCGTCGCCGAGAAACTGACCATCAAGCCGGGCGAGGCGATGACCGTGTATGGCTGGATCAAGGAAGCCCACGGACAGGGCGCGAAGTTCTGGGCTTGCCCGGCCAATCTCGAATTGTTCGACAAGACCGAAGCGGACTTGATCCCCGAATGCAGCGGAGTGATGGGGGCCGCGGCGATGATTCAGGGCGTCATGGACGGCAGCTGCCGGGTTCTGACGTTCTAGCGAGATGAATTAAAGTTGAAGTGGATCCGGGGTTCAGGTTCACCTCTCCCCGCTTGCGGGGAGAGGTCGGACCACATCGTCAGATGTGGTCCGGGTGAGGGGGACTCTCCGCGAGTCCGGGCGCTTGGAGAGTCCCCCTCACCCGAAGCCTTCGCGGAGTTTATCATCGGGCGGCGCTTTGCGCCGACCCGTTGGCTACGGCTTCGACCTTTCCCCGCTTGCGGGGAGAGGCGAAAAAGGGAATCCAGCGTGACGACCAGCGACGACACCGAGTTTCCCGAGCATCTGCTCTATGACATCGAGAATCAGATCTGGTATCAGCCGCTCGACGATGGAACGATACGTGTCGGCTTCACGAAATGGGCGGCAAATCTGATGGGGGAGATACTTGTCTTTACCCCCAAGCGCCTGAAGTTCGATTTCGAGAAGGACAGATCGTTCGCGGTCGTCGAGGGCGGCAAGTGGGTCGGCTCGGCGCGCGCCGCGTTCGACGGCGTGGTCGTCAGCCACAACCAACGGCTCGATCGCCATCCGGAGCTTCTGAATCAGGATCCGTACGGCGAAGGCTGGATGCTGGTGGTTCGCCCAGGCCACCAGGACTGGCGCGACCAGCTTGTCCGCGGAGAATCGATCCAGCCGGCCTTCGAAGCCTGGATCGCGACGGGCTCGTACATGGATCGAAGCTGAGCCCTCGTTCGGAAGTGCGTTGCACCACCTCGATGAATTTTACTTCGCCGCCACCCTGGCGCCCTGCTGAGCGGCCAGATCGCGGTCCAGCACCGTTCTGCAGCCGCTGCTCAGGCTGGTGCGCTGCCTGATCATGCAGGTCGTGATCTTCGAGACATTGGGGATTTCCGAACCGCACAGACGCATCGCGTCTCCGGTGCACATCTGCTGTGCCTCGGCGCTGAAGGCGAAGCTTGCGGTCGACAGCGCGCAGAAGGAAACCGCGCAAGCCGTTGTGATGGCGGCCCGGCGAACCATGCCGGTGCTGAGCTTGGTCATTTGTTGGCTCCTTGATGTCCGCCCGTCGCGGGATAGTTGATGGCCGGAGCATGCCGCAACGCGATTGCGAGGACTGTGACGCGCCTCACTCAACGGGAGCCGGTCAGAGGGCGGGCGGGAAGAGGCAAAGCAGGGAGGGCCCTTACTGAATGGTTTCGTGCACGGCGAGAACGGGTGTCGCCGGCCTGGGCATGACTTCCGTGACCACGCTATAGGAAACATCGACCGCGCCGGCCTGCTTCGGACTAGGCTTCACGTCCTTAACATGCAGCGTCGCGCGGATCAGTCTGCCGTCGCTTAGCGTAATTTCCGTCACGCCGTGGCGAACGGCGGACACTTTCAGTGCCGGACGCGCACCGAGTTTGAATGAAAACGGTTGGGCATATCCAAAATTCATCACGCACCGCGCTTTCGCATTGCAGGTCAACAGGCCTCATTCACCAATCCGGCCGCCGGCCATTGGTTCCAGCCCCCGCGGCGGGGGTCTCCATAACCACGACAGAAAGGCAGGATCGCGCCGCTGCAGCCTAGGCCGGATCGGATCGTATGTAGGGACCGGTCTGGATCCTGCGCAGCACCGTCGGTACATCCTCTTCGAAGCTGACCGTGTGTTCCCGGCCGAACAGGATGGCCGAGCCGCTGCCTTGGCCGGGCTGGACCATCAGAACTTGATCGAGATTTACCAGGACCTCGCGTGCAGGCGGGCCGGGTCGTTTCAGTGCAATGAAAATGGCCATCTGCGCTCCCGGTGAGGTGGTCGACGATGGTTGTCGATCCCTGAGCGTACCCCGGTGCCAAAACGGCGCCACAGATTTCAAGCGCCGCCGCGGCTGGTCTGCAGACTTATCAACATCTGCGATTAGTTGTATAGAACCCCAACCTGCGCGCGCAGCGTGAGTTTCGGCCCCCCAGCAGGCTTCGCACCGGGCGGGAATTGAGTGCCCGCGACATAAAAAGGCGCGGCAGGATTGCTCCCGCCGCGCCCCAACTGTTGATCTCGCTGGTCCAGGCGCTGAGACGCCCGTTGCGAGGCTTGAAAAAGCCTAGCGGGCGATCCCAGCGAGGTGACAGCGCTTGGAATAAGACACTGGATCACCTCCTTTCGTTGTTGATGGAGAGCTCAATATAGGCGGAGAATCGCGGTGTGTTAAGGGGAGGATGATGCAGGAACTCGTCATGCCCGGGCTTGTCCCGGGCAACCACGCCTTGCTTCACCAATGCCGCAAGAAAAACGTGGACGGCCGGGACGACACCCAGCCATGACGGCGCGTGTTGCAGCAGGGTAGAGTGGCCGGTTCGTTCTTGAGACGGATGGGCCAGCGTGTTAGTTCACGGCGCGTGCGGGTGTAGCTCAATGGTAGAGCAGCAGCCTTCCAAGCTGAATACGAGGGTTCGATTCCCTTCACCCGCTCCAGTCGATTTCGACCGGCTTGCGCCGCAGCGAGCAACACTCATGGCGAGGTTTGCTCGCAAAAAATCCGCCCTTGCCGCGACGTCGCGGTCCGCCCGGACGATGCTGGCAGCCGCTTCGATCGTGGTCTGGACTGACACGGCGGGGCAGGGCCGGGCCGCTGCCCCGGCTCCCTCGCCGGACCGGCTCGCGCGCATCACCGAATTTTTCAATAATGAGGTTGCCACCGGGAGATTGCCGGGCGCCGTCGTATTGATCCAGCAACATGGAAAGCCGGTCTATTTGAAATGTTTCGGCGTTCGTGACGTGGCGACTGATACGCCCATGACTCCCGATACGATTTTTGCTCTGCACTCGATGACGAAACCCGTTACCGGCATCGCGGCGATGATGCTGATCGATGCCGGCAAGCTCAGGCTCTCGGATCCGGTTTCCAGATTTCTCCCCGATTTTGCCGATGCCAAGGTTGGCGTCAATTCGGTCGCTCCCGACGGAACGTCGATTCTGAAACTGGTGCCGGTGGACCGGCCGGTGACCATTGCCGACCTGCTGCGGCACACCTCGGGCATCACCTACGACTATATCGGCGGCAAGCTGATCGACAAGGCCTACATGGAGTCAGGGCTGTTCGATGGAAAGTACGACAACAAGATATTTGCCGAACGCATCGCCAAGCTGCCGCTGGCGCGTCAGCCGGGCACGCTTTGGCGTTACGGTCATTCGACCGACGTCGTCGGCCGGATTATCGAGATCGTATCCGGACAGACCCTGTATCAATTCGAAAAGCAGCACATCTTCGATTCCCTCGGCATGACGAGCACCAAATTCGTTCTCGAAAGCGCCGACGAACGTGCGCGGATGGCGGAGCCGCTGCCCGGCGACCCGGTCCTGAAACTTGCGGAGATGCAGCGTCGCGCGCATCCGGAATGGGAGTCCGGCGGCGGCGGATTGGTCTCGACGATTACCGACTATGCGCGCTTTGCGCAGATGATTCTCGACGGCGGAGTGTCCGGCGGCAAACGCTACCTCAGCGCACAGGCATTCAAGTCCATGACATCAGACCAGATCGGTCCCGGTTCCGGCGTTGCGCGAGACTATTACTACTTTCCGGGCGATGGCTTTGGTTATGGTTATGGTTTTGCGGTCCGGGTTGAGCCGGGCAACGCCAAACCGCCTCCGCCGGGTTCGATCGGCGAACTCAAATGGGACAGCGGAAGCGGGACCTACTTCGGCGTCGATCCGAAACTGGACATGCTCTACATCCTGATGGAACAGACCCAGAATGAACGCGGCCGCATCACCCCCGCCTTCAGGAAGCTGGTTTACGACGCATTCGACGCGGCGAATTGATCGACCGGCGATTCGTCCCGGGACTCGCAAATCGTGTTCGCAGCTCCCGATTGTGTCGCGCGCGAAACAATCCGGAAACACGATTGTTCTTTTTCAGATTGAACGCATCGGGCGAACGCTGCGACTGATGGGCAGAAATCAGACGCTGCACCGCGCGGCGGTCGACGGAGACGACAATGTTTTTAACATCTGCGGATTCCAATCGAGATAAAACACACCATCGATGATCTCGCATCGGCATTTTCGAAGTCACTAGCGTTTTCCAAATCACTACCCGTTTCCAGGTTACACCCGTTTTCTACATCGCCACCCGCTTTAGTTTCGTCAGCTTCCCTGCCAGGTCCCATTCCGGGGCATGGCAATCATTTTCAACGCTCTCATTAAAAAGGTGATCCATGCAAAAGGTCAAATCATTCGGGGCCGCCATCGCGGTCGCATCCGCTCTGTTCGCAATCTCGGCGCCCGCGCACGCCCAGGCGACACGCACCTATGTGTCGGGGGTCGGCAGCGACGCCAATCCGTGCAGCCGCACCGCGCCCTGCAAGACCTTCGCCGGCGCGATTTCCAACACCGCGACCAACGGCATCATCAACTGCCTCGATCCCGCAGGCTATGGCGCGGTCACCATCACCAAGTCGCTCACCATCGACTGCCACGAGACGCTCGGATCGATCCTGACCGGCGAGGGCGGCAGCGGCATCATCATCAATGTCACGACCGCCGACCCCAAGGATACGCTGCGGACTGTGCGGCTGCGCAACGTCGACATTTCCGGCAACAACCTCGGATCGACGGGCGTCAACATCCTGTCGGCTACCGCCGTGATCATGGAAGACATGTCGATCACGCAAATGACCAAGCAGGGCATCCTCGATTCGCGCACCGACGGCTCGACCCTGCTCGCCGTCAAGAACAGCATCATCGCCAACAATGGCGGCCCAGGCGTCAGCGTGGCCTCGCAAGGCGGCGGTGTCGTCCTCGATAACGTGCACTCGATCAAAAACGCCTTCGGCATCGGGGTCGCAAAGAGCAACAACGTCACGATCAACCGTTCCGTATTCTCCGGCAACTCGACGGCGGGACTTCAAGCGGACTCCGGCGCCATGATGACCGTGGACAACAGCGTGGCGAGTCACAACGCAACCGGCATATCGGGTGCCGGCACGATCACGCTCGGCAATACGGACATCACCTTCAACGGCACCGCGATCTCCGGCCCGTCGACCTCGTATGGAAACAACAGGCTGTTCGGCAACACCGCGGCCGGAGTGGGGCCGTCCCCCGCCGGCGGTTCGGCTCCCGCGCTCGGTCAACAGTAAACGCGATGCGTCATTCCATGACACCTGTCCCGGAATGACGGTTGATTGAGCCTTCAAAACAACAGGACGCGGCGGGATCGCTCCCGCCGCGTCCGGCTGTGATCGCCACACATCCGGCGTCATCCTGGGGAGCCGCGCGCTTGCGCGGCGTCTCGAAGGATGGCTCCGAGGCGCTCGTGGCCCATCCTTCGAGGCTTACCTCGCGATGCCTTCGCATCGCGAGGCGCGGCTCCTCAGAGTCGGATTCAATATAGGTCATTGGCATATCAGTTTCTTGCCAGGCGGCGGGAAAGCTGTCGAATGCTTGCAATCAGGACCCAGGCTTCGGCGCTGGCAATGGATGTCTCGAA
>Ga0210392_10000194_pt1 | contig 47400 bp, 79 predicted proteins | sample IncBWC30OmetaG_FD_161057 | JGI IMG/M metagenome (GOLD analysis project Ga0210392, IMG submission 161057) | Forest soil microbial communities from Barre Woods Harvard Forest LTER site, Petersham, Massachusetts, United States - Inc-BW-C-30-O ... | reverse complement strand
GAACAACTCGATCTGGTTTTCCCGGTGGTCTACGCGGCGGCGAACCAACCGCTCGCGCCAAGCGATCAGGCCGCACAGGACGCCGCCAATCAAGCCGCACAGGACGCCGCCGATCAGGCTGCGGAAGATCAAGCCGATGAGGCTGCCGCCGACGACGCGGCATGAAACAGGAGCACGCCATGCGCCAGTGGTTCACGATGAAGGCCGACAACGACAACAAGACCGCCGAAATCGTCATCTATGACGAAATCGGCAAATCATGGTGGGGCGAGGACACGGTCAGCGCCAAGCAATTCTTGGATGATCTGACCGCGCTGGGCGATGTCGATGCCATCACGTTGCGCGTCAACTCGCCCGGCGGTGACGTGTTCGATGGCGTCGCCATCCACAATTCGCTGAAGAACCACAAGGCCAAGGTGACCGCGCATGTCGATGGCATCGCGGCAAGCGCCGCCTCTTTCATCGTCATGGCTGCCGACAAGATCGTGATGCCCGCGAATTCGTTTCTGCTGATCCACGGCGCGTCCGGCATGTCGTGGGGCAACGCCGATGACATGCGCGCGGTCGCCGACGACCTCGATCGCATCGACAAATCGCTGACCTCGACCTACGTCGCGCGCGCTGGCTCGACCACCGCCAAGGTCAAGGCGCTGATGAAGGAAGACCGGCTGATGGACGCTGCCGAAGCCAAGGACTGGGGCTTCGCCGACGAAGTCACGGCAGAGAAAAAGATGGCTGCGAAATTCTCGCTGCGCCTCCTGCCCAAAGCCGCCGCCGACAAATTCCGCGCCGAAGCAGGCGAGCCCGAGAAGACGGAGCCCGAGAAGACGGAGCCGGAAAAAACCGAACCGGCGAAGACCGAGCCGCCGGAGAAGACCGAGCCCGCGAAGACCGAACCGCCCGCCGCATCTGCGACCGTCATCACGCTCGACGCCGCCAAGGCGCAGGGCATCGAGGAGCACCGCAAGTACGTCGCCAGTGTCACCGACCTTTGCACGCTGGCAGCAACGCCGGAGCGCGTCGGCGGCTATGTGCGCGCGAACACGCCGATCGAACAGGTCCGCAAGGAACTGCTGGAGGTGCGCACGGCACAGACGGTGATGCCGCAACACCCGCTGGTGCCGCCAGCGGCACAAGCATCAGCGTGGGAAAAGATCACCGACAAGATCAACGCCCGCTTCAAGAAGTAACCCAACGGAAGGAGTTCTCAACATGACGGACACTCACAACGAGAATGCGCAGGCCGATGTCAAGCATCGTGCGGATGAGCAGCGCCAGATGGAAGAACAGCGCCGCGCGGATGCGGAGAAAAAGGCAGACGAGGCGCGCAAGGCCACTCGCGAGAGCGAAGACAAGCGCCGCGAGGAGGAGCGGAAGGCGGACGACACTCGCCTTGACGCCGCGAAGAAATACGCGGAGGCGCGCAAGAAGGAAGACGATCGCCGTGCAGCACTCAGCCCGCCTGATCGCCTTGCCGAAGATGACAAGCGCGCGGCGATGACGCCGGAGGATCGCGCCAAGGACGACGAAAGCAAGGGACTGGTGAAGCCCGACGCCTTCGACCAGATCAATCTGCTGGCCGGGCAATCGCAGTTTCCGATCCTGAATGAGCCGCATCACACCGCAGAGTTCATTCTGACGGAAGCGAACGGGCAACGCTCGCGCGAGAACGCGTATCTCGCCGATCCGGTCACCGTCACTGTCGGCATGCCGCTGAAGAAAACCGCAGCGGCGACCCTGACCCAGTTCGCGACCTACGTCCCGGCTGCGGCTGGCGCGGATTGCGATGCGCTCGCGATGTATGCGGGCGGCAGCCTGCCGGGTCAGGGGCTGCGCATCTCGGTCATTGCGCGTGACGCAGAGGTCAACGGCAACCTGATCACTTGGGGCGCGATCACCGCTCCCGAGCAGGCGCTTGGCATCGTGCAACTCGCCACCCACGGCATCATCGTCCGCCTCTAAGCGGACCCCATCAACCGCTCGCCGACAGGCAGCTAACAAAAGGATCACGGAAATGCTTGACATCTTTCGCGGCGATGCCTTCGGCGTGGTGCCGCTTTCAATCGCCATCAATAATCTGAAGTTCATCCCCGGCTATATCAGCGGTCGAGGCGTGTTCAATGAAACCAGCATCGCGCAAACGGTGGTGGCGATCGAGGAGAAGAACAACATCCTGACGCTGGTCGCGCCGACACCTCGCGGCGGTCCCGGTCATACGATGCCGAAACCGCGCCGCTCCATGCGCATGCTGGGCGTCCCGCATTTCGAAATCAATGACGCCATCATGGCAGAGGAAGTTCAAGGCGTGCGCCCGTTCGGGCAGGAAACCGGCACCGAAGCGGTGATGACGAAGGTCGGCGAGCGCATGCAGACCGCCGGTCAATCGCTGGAGTACACGCAGGAATTCTCGCGTGTCGGCGCAATCAAGGGCATCGTCACCTATGCCGATGGCACGACGCTCAATCTGTTCCAAGAGTACGGGCTGACGCAGCCGCCGCCGATCAATTTCGTCTTCAGCGCGGCGGCGAACACTGGCGCGGTGCGGCAGCAGTGTGCGGCGGTGATCCGCACTGTTGGTGCCAATCTCGACGGTCAGGGCTTCACGGGCGTCGAGGCGATCTGCGGCGATGCGTTCTTCGACGCCTTGATCATGAGCCAAGAGGTGCGCGCGACCTACCTCAACATGCAGGACGCGGCAGAATTGCGCTCTGCCTACATCTCCGGCGGACAGACGTGGGGATCGTTCGCCTTCGGCGGCATCCTGTGGACGAACTATCGCGGCTATGCGCAGGGCGTTCCGATTGTCGAAACCGACAAGGCTTATTTCTATCCGACCGGCGTGCCGAACCTGTTCCCAACCGTGTTCGCGCCCGCCGACTACATCGAAACCGTCAACACCTTGGGCATCCCGCGCTACGTCAAGCAGTACGACATGCCGAACGACAAGGGCGTCCATCTCGACACGCAGATGAACGCTCTCAACTTCTGCACGCGTCCGCTGGCGCTGTTGAGCGGCACGCACAGCTAAGTGAGGTCGGATGATCGACTTCGATGCACTGGTCCTGAAACCAGCAGGCGACATCTTTCAGATCGCTGTGGTGTACACGCCGACCGTGAGCCAACCGGGCGTTCTCCCGTTTGCCACGTTCGGCGTTTACAGCAGCGCGCCGCTCGACGTGGTCCTGCAAGACGACACGATCTATTCCGACCAGCAGACCAAGCTCGACGTTCGACTGGCCGACTTCGCCGCGTACCCGGAGGAAGGCGACCACGTCACCATCAGCGATCCAAGGCACCCGGCCTACGGCAAGCAATTCTGGATCGGCGACCTCGATGAAGACGGGCAAGGCGGCGGCACGCTGTTGCTGCGCCTGAAAAACCCGACAGATGAAGTCAACCCGCTTCTGCGTCACGAAAGCTGGCGGCGGCCATGAGCCATTGGGCAAACACGCTTCATCAACAGGCGATGCGGCTGGTACAGGCCGGTTTCGGCGCGACCTTCAAGACCTATCGCCTGACGCCGATGCTGCAAATCCAGCCGGGCGATCTGCCGGTCCTCGCGGTTCACATTCTGCGCGAGAAGCGCGTGCCTGACGGCGAGCCAAATCAGACCGTCCCGAAATTCATTCACGACCTGACGCTGGGCTTCTCCGGCGCGGTGCAGGTCGAGACGCAGGAGCAGGATCAGATCAACGCGCTTGAGGAGTGGATGAGCACGCTGGACGACATCCTGCTGTCGGACCCGAGCTTCGTCAGAATGACCGAAGGCTTCACCGCGATGGATCGCGTCGGTCAATACGCCAAGGTTGGCGAGACGACGCTGTTTGAAATCCGCGTCGAGATGAACATCCAGTTCCGCAGCTACTTCGAACCGCGCATCCCAGATGTGCTCGCGACCGTCGATGTCACGACGGTGGTGCCTGACGGCACGCCGGTTCTGGAGCAGGTCTACAAACTCGCCGCCTTGAAGCGAACCAACGGTTCGCGCCCACCCCCGACTGAGAAGGAGCCCTGACCATGCCTGTCTCGTTTAACTCAATTCCCGCCAACTGGCGGATGCCGCTCTATTGGGTCGAAGTCGATCCGAGCATGGCGGGTTATCCTCGCTCGCGACTGGCATCGCTGATCTTCGGCACCATGATTTCAGCCGGACAGCGCGTCAGCGCCGCCGTCGTCGCTGATGGCGGCACAGACTACGTCGCCGACGAACTCATCGAATTGGAAAACGGCGTCGAGTTGCTGGTCGAGACGGTGGGCGCGCTTGGCGTGGTCCAGACCGTGCTACTGCACAAGGCCGGTCAAATCCCCGGCGGCGCGATCCCGCCAGCCAACCCGGTGTCGCAGGCTTCAAGCTCCGCGCTTGGACAGGGCGCGACCTTCACTCTGACGTGGGAGGATTTTGGTCCGGCAACCGGATCAGGCACTGCGATCCCTGACGTGCCGGTGCCGGTGCCTTCGGTCGCCGATGCGCGCCAATTGTTCGGCTATGGCTCGATGCTCGACGGCATGGTGGACTATTTCACCCAGAACAATTTTGCGCAGGAACTCTGGGTGGTCCCGATTTCGGAAGCAGCGGCAGGCGTTGCCGCGTCCGGCGTGGTGACGGTGATCACCGGGGCGCTCTCGGCAGGCACGCTGCCGGTCTACGTCGCTGGCCGCAGGGTGCAGGTGTTCGTCGCGGCTGGCGAGGCTGTCGATATTACCGCCGAGAACATCGCGGCGGCGATCATTGCCGATCTGTCGATGCCAGTGACGGCAGCCGCTGCCGCCGGAGCCATCACGCTCACCTGCAAATGGAAGGGCGTCGAGGGCAACGACATCGACGTGCGCATGGCCTATGGCGGTGCGCTCGCGGCGGAACAGGTGCCGGTGGGGCTCACCTTCACCATGCCCACGGGCAACAAGTTGTCTGGTGGTGCTGGCACGGTGGACATCACCCAAGCCGTCACCAATCTCGGCGATGAGCCCTACGAATATGTCGCCACGGGCTTCACCGACAGCACCGCGCTCGCGCTGCTGGAGACGGAATATGGTTTCGGCGACAACGGGCGCTGGGGATGGATGCGTCAGCTTTACGGCCACGTCTTCGGCGCACGTCGCGGCGTGCAGGCGGCAGGCGATGCCGTTGGCTATGCCGATCTGCTCCAGTATGGGCCGAACAACAACTCCGGCGTCGTCTCGATCATGGGCATCGAGAGCAATTCACCGACACCGCCATGGTGCTTCGCGGCGGCTTACACCGCTAAGGCAGCGCGCGCTCTGGTCAACGATCCGGCGCGTCCGTTGCAGACCTTGTCGCTCGACGGCTGCCTGCCCGCGCCCAAGCATCAGCGCTTCACCATGCGGCAGTTGAACGACCTCGCATGGGTCGGCATCGCAACGCAGGCGATCAACGGTGACGGCGTCCCGGCGATCAAGCGGGAGAGCACGACCTACCAGAAGAACCTCTATGGTCAGGGTGACGACGCCTATGAATTGGTGCCGACGCTCGCCACGCTGGCGGCGCTGTTCCGTTCGCAGCGCTATGCCATCACGACCAAATTCCCAAGGCACAAGCTGGCCGACGACGGCACGCGCTTCGGTCTGGGTCAGGCGATCGTCACTCCGAAGATCATCAAGGCGGAACTGATCTCGCAATATCAGCAGGACATTTTCCTTGGTCGCGTCGAGAACCTGCAAGCGTTCAAGACCAATCTGATCGTGGAGCGCGATCCGAACGATCCGAACCGCGTCAACGTCCTGTATCCGCCTGATCTGATCAATCAGTTGCGCATCTTCGCAGTGTTGGCGCAATTCAGGCTTCAATACGATCGCGGCGTCGATACATCGATCGCCGTCTAACGGGCGTCACATTGCGAGAGCTAAACGACGGAAGCGCATTTCGCGCACAACAAGGGAGAGAACGCATGGCGAAGTTGGCATTGTGTCTGGTTATTCAGGAAGTGGATGGCGGTCCTGTCGATCCGGGTTACGGCGTCGGTGGCGGGCTTTATCCGTCGCACGGTCTGCCCGGTCAGCCGGGGCACGTATCGCCGCCGATCTATCATCCCGGTCACCCCGATCATGGCCTGCCGTCCGTGCCGGGTCATCCCGGCAATCGTCCGCCCGGCTCTGCTGGTGGCCCGCATCCAGACCAAGGTTTGCCGTGGTCACCGGGGCATCCCGACAACGGCCTGCCGGTTCCTCCCGGCCTCACGCCGCCCACGGTCCCGCCAAACCTGAAAGAGAAGCTGGTCGTGCTCTGGCACCTGCCCAACACGACCGAATGGCACGGCAAGGCGATTGATCCGGCAAGCATCGACAACACGCTGCCGCCGACACCGCAGCCGAAGGCGTAACCCGGAGAATGAATGTACGGCAAGATCAACAAGCCGTTCTGGGATGACAAACCCGTCGCCGTCATCGGCGGCGGGTCATCGCTGATCGATTTCGATTTTGAGAAGTTGCGCGGCGCGCATGTCCTCGCGGTCAAGGGCACGATCTTCGACATCCCATGGGCGGATGCGGTGTTCGGCCTCGACTTCAACGGCTGCCGCGACAAGCTCGCCAGCGTGCAGAGCCGCATCTATTGGGCGGTGCGCGAGGATCAACCCGATCCGCCGCCAGCGAAGAACATCACATTCCTGAAACGCATCGACGGGCAAGACCTGTCGGATGATCCCGGCGTGATCTATAGCGGCGGCACCAGCGGCTTCGGTGCGTTGCAGGTTTGCCTTCACAAGCGCGCCAAGCAGATCGTGCTGTTCGGTTTCGACTACGATGGCAATTCATCGGTCGATAAAAAGTGGGAGCATTGGGCCGCGCATTTTTCGATCTATGTCCCCTATCTCAATCAGCACGGCATTCAGGTGGTCAACGCCTGCCCGGCGTCGGCGATCAGGTGCTTTCAGAAGGTGGCGCTGCGCGATGGTGTCGCGATCTGCACCAATGGGCCGTGAGCGAGACGATCGTCGCCTGCCTGCGCATCGGAGTGAGATGCTGCTTTGATCGCGTCACCACGCTGCGAAACAAGATCGCGCGGCACTTCCCCCGCGAACATACGCTGGTCTGCCTGACGGATCAGCCGGAGCGCTGTTCCGGCGTGGCGTTCGTGGACATCAGTGCCATCGGCCTTGTCGGTTGGTGGAACAAGATGGTGGTGTTCGAACCGATGTGGCGCGAACGCAGCAAGGTGATCTTCCTCGACCTCGATGTGGACGTGATCGGCGACATCTCGCCGCTCGCCGACGTGCCCGGCGAGTTCTCGATCATCTCCCAGAAAGATGTGGCTGCGAGATACAATCCCGCCGTGATGGTGATCGGCGGCGGCATGGGCAACTTCATCTGGAGCGCGTTCGAACGGCGGCGCGATCTGCTGATGCTGGATCATCGCCACACCGGCCCGGCGACCTGCATCGAGCAACTGTATCCGTCCGCGCAATCGTTGCAGAAATTCGTGTCGCAGGACTTTTTCGATACCCGTTTGAGATTGATGCAGGTGCGTTAACATTCGTGTGATCGCGTTTCTCGACGGCATTGTTGAGCGCGGCGAAGTGCGGTGAATATTAGTCGGCATCGTTTTTTCCAAATCTGGGAGAGGACCATGCCGCAGGGACCGTTCGCAGGCACCGCGTATCTCAAGGTCGATGGCGACCAGTACCCGCTCAAAGGCAATCTGACGGTGTCGGGCTCGCCGGTCGAGCGCACCGGCATCGCCGGTCAGGACTACGTTCACGGCTATCAGGAATTGCCGCGCGTCCCCTACATCGAGGGCGACGTATCGACGCTGCCTGAAGTGTCGCTCGATTTTCTGGAGGGCGTCATCAACGCGACCGTCACCGCCGAGTTGATCAACGGCAAGGTCTACACGCTCAGTCAGGCGTGGACGAAGGGACCGCTCGAAATCAACACGCACGACGGTCAATTCCGCATCCGCTTCGAAGGCGTTGCCTGCATCGAGCACTCGTAACTCTGGAGTGACCGATGGACGCATCAGCGACAGCGCGACGGCATGAGCAACATCCGCCGAAGGACATGACGGACATCGCGGCGAAGCCCGATGCGCCAGAGCCAAAGGCGCGTGTGAAGGAAATCGTCATCGACCTCGAAGTCCCGGTGATGGCGCACGGCGAGATGATCAAGCAATTGAAATTCCGCCGACCGACCGGCGGCGACATCATGGCGCTGGGCGACAACTACCCGATCCACATCAACTGGCAGACCGGCGAGATACGACCGAACCCGCCAGCGATGGGCGACATGATGGTGACGCTCGCAGCGGTGCCACCATCAACGATCAAGGCTCTTGACGCGGAGGACTGGTCAACCTGCGCTCACGCGCTGATGGGTTTTTTCCCGCCGGGCGTACAGGCGATGCGATATTGAACTGCTATCGCCTTGCGAAATTCTACTCACGGCCCCCGGCTGAGTTTCTGGCGATGACGCTGGATGAAGTCCATCAGCACATGATCTGGACCGACAGGCTTTTGGCAATTGCCGAAAGGCAACGACCACGGGACCGGTGAGCGATCATGGCGAATGACGAAGTCCTCCGGCTCAGAACGACCGTCGTCACCGACGAAGGGCTGGCGAAAATTCGCGCCTTCGGTCGCGAGCTTGGTCTGCTGCCGCAGAAGGCGCGTCCCGGCATCCACGCGCTCAACAAGGATTTCGAAACCTTCAGCGGCACCGTCAAGAAGCTGGGCGGCGAAGTGCTGTCGGTTGTCCCGGCGTTCGGGGCTTTGGGCATAGGCGCTGCCAGCGCTGGCGCGGCGATCGGCATCCTGCTCAAGACGATGAGCGACGCATCGAAGCGCGTCGTTGAACTGAAGTACGCCAGCAAAGAACTCGGCATGTCCGAGCGCGATCTTCGCGCGTGGCAATCGACGGCAGAGAAGGCTGGTGTCTCGGCGCAGGCCATGATGTCGGGCATGGAGGCATTCAAGAAAACGACCGATGGACTGAAGTATAACATCGGCGGCGCGCGCGACGAACTCTATGCGATGGGCGCTGGCCCGATCGTGCAGCGCATGCAGGCCGCGACCACGCAAGTCGAGAAGATGAAGGTCGCCTTCCGGTTCAAAGACGAACTGATGAAGGACGATCCGTCAGGCTTCAAGGCGCGGATGTTCTTCGATCAGATCGGTCTGGGTGCCGACAAGGCGCGGCTGTCGTTCGAACAGTACGAGCGCGCGCAGGCGAAGCTGAAACCGCTGTCGCCGGAGGATCAGGAACGCGCGCAAAAATTCGCCGACAGTCTGGTTGAGCTTGGCGAGGCGTGGGACCAATTGGTCATCAAGACCGGCGTCAAAATTTTCCCGTGGCTCACCGATGTCATCAAGGACATCAACGAATTGATCGACGGCGTGCAGAAGCTGGCGGGCATGCTCCCCGGCGGCGGTCCCAGTGCTGGCGCTCTGGTCGAAGGCGCGGCGCGCGTCGCTGGTGGCCCCGTTGCAGGGACCGCAGCCGGTTCGGCGATCCATTGGCTGCGTCAGCACCATGCGGCGCGCGCCAAGGCAGAAGCGGCGGAAGAAGGTCGCGCCACCGAAGGCACCACGACAGGAAGCCCCAGCACGACCACACCGGCAACGCCGGGCTCCAGCTTCAATGATCGCTTCCCCGGCGCAGGCACGTTCGGCGCACCGTTCGCACTGCGCCAGAACCGGGGCTCGCTCATGCAGCGCGGCAACAGCCTCTATCATCCGAGTGCCTTCACCGATGGTTTCCAAGGCGGCGGCGGTGGTGGCGGCAATCTCAGTGAGTTCTCGCGCGCGGTGAAGGAAGGCGTGTTCGCGGCGCTGGTCGATTTCAAGGGCTATGTCGAGAGCGGCGGCGCGGCTGGCACCGGGATGATGAACGCATCGTTCGGAGGCAGCGCAGGTGCAGCCGGTGGCGGTGGCGGCGGTGGCGGTGGTGGGGCCGCATCGTTCGGCGGCGGCGGCTATACCAATCTCGACACAGGGTATCGTGGCGACAGCGGCAATCTCACGCCGGGCACGGGCGGCGCAACAGCAGGCGCAGCGCCAAGCACGGCAGGCGGCGGGCGACGTGGTCTTGCACGCGCGATGGGGATGGATCGCGGAAGCCCTCCGGCTAACGGTCAGTCACGACCGACGATGTCAAACGCGGAGGCAGCGGCGGCGAACACCGAAGTGACCGGCGTCGGCGGTTACAATTTTATGGGCAGCGCCAGAGCGCGCGCGATGGGCATGGGAGATGTCACGCCCGGAAGTGCCGCAGCACAGATGAAATTCGCAACCGGCATCCCCAAGGGTCAGGGTCCGCAATCGATCACAGCCAACAAGTATGCTGGCACGGACATCGCTGGCTTCCTTAAAGACCTGCACGAAGCCGGTGCGCCGTTGACTAATTTTAGCGGCGTCTATGCCAACAGAGGCAAACGCGGCGGTGGCGGCGCATCGCAGCACGCCTACGGCAATGCGCTCGACTTGGAGACTGGCTTCGGAAGCGGGCCGGACAACAGCCCTGCGCTCTATGCGTGGGCACAGAAGAACCCGGAAAAGTTCGCCGAACTGCAATCGAAGCATCACATGCGGAATTTGATAAACGCGGGAGGCGGTAGGCACGACTGGGGTCACTTCGAATGGACGCCGCAGGAAAAGATCAATGCTGACAAACAGCAGGCCGCCATAAAGACCGGAGCCGCTGTGCCCGGCGGGCAAGGTGCGCGAACCGGAAAAGGTTCGTGGTTCGGCAACGCGCCGGGCTGGAGTGATCCTTCGGAGCCAGTCGGCAGCCCAAAGAGCAATCGCCCCGGCATCGCGCTTCGCGACAAGTCCACCATGGGCAAGATGTTCGAAGTGACGACGCCTGACGGTCGCAAATTCATGTTGCCGCAGACTGACTGGGGTCCGAACGAAAAGACCGGGCGCGACATCGACATCACCGCCGCCGCTGGCGCGAAGATGGGATACACGTCCAAGAATTTTCCGACCGATCAGAAATTCAGCTATCGCCGCGTCGATGACGCGATCGACACCGCAGCGACCGGCGGCTCGAAGGCTGAAGGCAGCGTCCACGTCGCGATCGAGAGCAACGGCACAGCGGCGAAGGCGAAGGCTTCGACCGATGGCGCGCTTTGGCAGAAAACGACCATCGACAATTACAAACAGATGCAGCCGACCAGCGCCCCCGTGGGCAAGGTTGCAGCGAACTGACGGATTGATGCAATGGCAGTCATCAAAGACTTCCACAACCCGTGGCGCGACAAGTACCAGACCGCATCGTTTCGCGGCATGGAGTTTCACGTCGAGACGGATGGTCGTGGTGGTGGTCGGCGTGTGGCGCTGCATCAGTACCCGAAGCGCAACGTCCCCTATGCCGAAGACATGGGGCGAACCGCGAACCGCTTTCTGGTGCAGGGCTATCTGATCGGGCGCGACTATCTCGACCGCAAGGACGATCTGATCAACGCGCTGGAGGCTGACGGCCCCGGCATGTTGCGCCTGCCGATGCCGTATCAGATGAGCGACGTGCAGGTGATGGTGCAGGCTTACAGCATCAGCGAGAGCCGCGACAAAGGCGGCTTCTGCACCATCGACATGGACTTTGTCGAGTACGGCGATCCGGTCTGGCGGACGACGATTTCAACGACAGGCGAAATCCAGAAATCAGCGAACAACGTCGAGCAGGCAGTGATCGGCAACGAGCTAACAGGTGCCGCCGCTGTGCCCTACGCCAAGGTCTATCAAATGGTATTCGGAACGGCACCGCCATCATGACCAGCGACGAAGCAAACGAAGTTCTCGGCATCGTACAGCGCATCGGCCCCGTGGTGCTGTCGTCGGCTGTCACGATCAGCGGCACAATCGGTTCTGGATTGCGGCGCTGCGTCGGCATGATGATCGCCGATGAGAACATGATCGACCTGCCGACATTCAGCACAGCACTCAGCATCGCGCTCGATCTGGCGCGCAACTGCAACGCAACGCTGGTGACGATGGATCGTGTCCGCTTGGCCGCGCTGACGGAAACGCCGGTCAGTCTGCCTGCGACTGAAACCGTGCTGGCGATCGTCCGGCTGGCGTTGGCGTGCGAGGCTCGCATCATCTCCTTCATGACGTTCGCTTCGCGCGACGAAGTCGATGCCATCGCCATGTCGATGAACGATGCCTTCAGTCAGACGAGCGAGGTCGCCGCCGATGACCTCGACAGCTACACCTACATGGCGTTGATCCGGCTGCACGGCGACGTGACGCGGCATCTCGCCGATCGCGGCAGGCAATTGCCGCGCGTCATCGCCTACAAGTACCAGATGGTGATGCCCGCGCTGCGAATGGCGCAGCGCGCCTACGCAGACCCGTCCCGCTATCAGGAGTTGATCGCCGAAAACAGCGTCGTGCATCCCGCGTTCATGCCCATCGAGGGCAAGATGTTGTCGGTGTAGCCATGGCAGACGGACCCACATTTGATGACCGCTGGTCGGCGCTACAGGACAAGCCGCCCTCGACCGGCGTCACCATCAACCCGGATCAGACCGCACCGTCACCCGATGGCGGTCCTCCGGTGCCGCAGCGGCTCGACACCGGCAAGGAGATTGCCACGCTTGAGGTGCGCGGTGGTCTGTTCACCAATTGGACAAGCGTGCGCGTCGAGCAGCGCGTGACGCAACCGTTCCCGACATTCCAGTTTGAATGCAGCGAGGAGAGCCCGATCCCGCTGGTCTGGGATGCCGTGCAATTCGTCCCCGGCGACATCGTCCGCGTCTACATCGGCGGCGTGCCCGCCGTGTTTGGCTACATCACCGAACGGCATGTCGGCTTCGATGAAAAGAACCATGGCGTCCGCCTGATCGGTTGCGGCGACACGGTCGATCTGACCAATTCGTCGGTGCCGATCGAGAAGCTGGACGGGCACGACGGGCAGTCATGGTCGAATTTGGCGACCGATCTGATGGCGCATCTCGGCATCAAGCTCACGACCATGGGCGCGGTCGATAATACGCCGTTCGAGAAAATCCAAATCCAGCCCGGCGAAACCATCATGATGGCGCTGGAGCGGTACGCGAAACCGCGCAACATCGTCATCGGTTCGAATGCGAATGGCGGCTTGCTTGCCATCGGAGAGAACCCTGTCATCTCGACCGGCGATCTGGTCGAGGGCGTCAACATCCTGCGCGCCAGCGTCGTGCTGCGCGATCAGATGGTCTACAAAAAAATCTATGCCATGGGCCAGACCAACGGCAGCAATGCCGCCTATGGCGACAGCCAGAACAAGCAGATCGCCTTCCAGCCGGGTACATCGTCGCGCAATCGCTACATGGTCACGGTGATGGACGTTGCCGACACCATGCACGGTGTGCAGCGGCGCGCGATGATGGAGAAGGTCTTCACCGAAGGCAGCTTCATCGAGGCGCAGATCACGGTGCAGGGCTGGTTCAAGGATCAAAACCAGAGCGACGATGTCTGGAAGGCTGGCGAGTATTACAGCATCACGTCGCCCTCGCTCATCATGAACGAACTGGTGCTTGGCTGCGCCGGATGCGTCTACGAGCAGAGCGATGCCGGGACCACGACCACGCTGCAACTGGTCGATCCGATCCACATGAACGGTCAGCTTTCCTACCTCAACGCCGCGATGAACGTGATGGCGGCGGAAAGCGCGCGGGTCGCGATGGAGAAGCAGAAGGCGCTGGCGGCGGCAGCGGCAAAGGCACAAGCGGAGGCCAGTCAATGAACCGCAACAGTCTGATGGAGATGTCGGGTCGCGCGATGCATTCGATCCTGCGCCTGACGCTCAACAAGGCGAACGACAATCCGATGATGCAGGAGCTTTCGTTCGACGGCATGAATTCTGAAGGCCGCAAAATCGTGGAGCGATTGCAGAACTACGGCATCACGACGATGCCGCTGCCGCGCGACCAGCAACAGGGCGGCGGGCAAGGTGGCGGCGGTGGTGGCGGCACGGGCGGCGACGGCTCGCCCATGCAGGGACCGGCGGCGGAAGGCATCGCGCTCCTGATCGGTGGGCAGCGCAATCATCCCGTGATTATCGGCATGGACGATCGCAGGCATCGCCCCATGGGGCTGAAGCCCGGCGAGAGCGCGCAATTTGACGACCAAGGCATGATGACGCTGATCCGTCGCGACGCCATCCACATGCTCGCGCTCGATGACCAAGGCGACGGCAATGCGCCGGGACAGTACGCATCCCAAGCTGGCGGCCAGCAGAAGCAGCGTTATGCCTCGATACGCCATGTCGTGAAGCAAAAGCAGAACCGCGATCAGGGCAGCCCATCCCAGAACCTGAAGTCATGGGCGGACAGCGGCGTCGATCTGAGCAAGGCAACGCCTGACGAACTCGCTGAGATGGCGAGCGCGCCGAACAATGAAAATTACAAGCACGAAGGCGACACCATCAACACCGAGATGCGCACGACTGCGAACCGCATCGAGTTTCGCAGCGGCGACACTGTCGTCGGCTATTACGACAAGCAGGCCAAGAAGTGGGCGTTCATGGGCGAAATCCATCTTGGCGCTGAAGATGCGAGCCATCCCGCCTACGGCGTCAGCGGCGGTCAGGGCATGACCACGGTGCCAAGCGGCGACGGCGCGGTGCTGGTCAACGCGACGAAGCCGGGACCGCCGACATCGATGGACACGGACCCGCTGGCGACAGAGCAGCGCATCATCGATCTGGAGCGGCGGATCGCCGAACTGGAAGCGAGGGCCACATGAGCGACATTCGCTATCTCCAGCAACTCGATTTCCCCGCTTATGCGGTCACGCTCGATTGGTTGCTGACCGATCAGAACCTGCTCGCGGATGGTTACGATCTGCAATCCGCCGTGATTGTCGCGCTCGGCACCGACATGCTCGCGCCGGAAGCACAGCCGTTGCCTGATCCAGACGCGACCGATCGCCGGGGCTGGTGGGGCGACATGGACGCGGACGAATTGTGGGGCGGCTGGCCGGTCGGCTGCCTGCTGTGGCTGTTGTCGCGCGAGAAGATCACCGGGCCGAACGCGCGGCGCGGCTCGACGCAGGCCCGCGCCGAAGGCTGGACGCGCGATGCGATGAAGCCCTTCACGCAACGCCTGATCGCCTCGCGCATCGATGTCAATTCGGTGCAGGTGGACACCCAGCGCATCGATGTCGGCGTCACGATCTATCGCGGCCCGCGAACAGCGGTGGAGCTTCGCTACAGCGAATTGTGGGACGATTTGCGGGAGGGCAGATAGATGCCTTGGACAACGCCAACGCTCAAAGACACGCGCCGCCTGACGCGCGACTATGTGCTGTCGCAGCTTGGCGCGAAGGCCATGATCCCGAACTCGGCGCTGCGCATCATGAGCGATGCGATGGCCGGGCTCACGCATCTCTGCTTCCTGTATCTCGACTGGCTGGCAAAGCAGTTGATGCCGGACACCGCAGAGCAGGAATGGCTCGATCGTCACGGCAACATCTGGCTGGTCAACGCAGACGGATCGAAGGGTCGCAAGGCGGCGACCTACGCCAGCGGCGTTGTCGAGTTCATCAACAACAGCGGCAATCCCGGCGCGATCATTCCGATCGGCACGCTGATGACCGGCGGCAACGGCGTCCAATATCAAACGACCACGGCTGGCGAGATTGGTTCGGGCGGCACTGGCACGGCAAACGCGGCGGCGCTCACCGCCGGAAGCATCAGCAATTTGCCCGATGGCGACGCGCTGAATTTGAGCCCGGCGGTCCCCGGTGTCGATCTTGCTCAAGCGCTGGGCGACATCAGCGGCGGCTTCGACACCGAGACGGATGATCAGCTTCGCGAGCGCATCCTGTTCCGCATCCAGAACCCGCCGATGGGCGGCGACCTCGCCGACTATGTCGCGTGGGCGATGGCGGTGCCGGGCGTCACGCGCGCGTGGTCAGCCTGCGAAATCGGACCCGGCACCATGACGGTGCGCTTCCTGATGGACGACACCTATCCCGACAATTACGGACTGCCGCAGCCTGCCGATGTCGAGATGGTCAGCGACTACATCAACAGCAAACGGCCCGTCACCGTGATCGATTGCTTCGTCTTCGCTCCGATCCTGTTCTTCTACAACATCACCATCAGCAATCTGGTCACTGACGATCCGACCGTGCGCGCACGCATCGAGACATCGATCAGGGACATGGAGTTCGTGCGATCGAAGCCCGGCCAGACCATGTACCGATCGTGGGTCGATGAGGCGATCAGCCAAGCGATCGGCGAGGAAAATCACGAACTCGATTTCGAGACGACGGAGATGCCAGCGCCAGCCTACATGCCCGTTTTAGGAACCGTTCTCTATGCCTGACAAGCACGTCACCAGAACCGGCGACGACTATGCCGACGCGCTGCAAGCGCATCTGCCGCTCGGGCAGGCGTGGCCGCGCGACTGGGAAGGCGTGCTGATGCGTGTCGTGCGCGGGCTGACGCGCATCTGGGGCGATTTTGAAATCCGCGCCAGCAAATTGCTGGAGATGGAAAGCGACCCGCGCCAGACCGTCGAATTGCTGCCGGACTGGGAACGCAACTGGGGTCTGCCTGATCCCTGCTACAGCGCGCCGCAATCGATCGCGGAGCGTCAGCTTGCGCTTGTCATGCGCATGACGTTGTGGGGCGCGCAGAGCCGCGAATTCTTCATCAACGCGGCGGCGATGCTCGGCTACACGATCACGATCACCGAGTATCGCCCGTTCTTCATCGCCATGGATGGCTGCGGTGATTGCCGAACCATCGGCGTCGTGCCGCCTGATCCGATGCGCAACCAGTGGGGCCAGCCGATCCTCGCGCCGCCCGGTGATCACAACGTCTCTGACGGCGAATTGTCGGCGTGGCCGAACTACGGGCTGGGTCCGCTGGAGAACCGCTACTATTGGACCGTGCATGTCCACATGGCGAAGCTGACTTGGTTTCGCGTCACGTCCGGTCAGACCGGCGTCGATCCGCATCTGCGCATCGGGCTCGCCGACGATCTGGAATGCCTGCTCAACCGCTGGAAGCCAGCGCACACGCACATCATTTTCGATTACACGAATTTGCATCCCGGCGATCCGATGGAGGGCACGCCATGAAATATAATCAGCCTTACGGCGTCTCTGATCCGAACGCGGCGTATGTCAACGGCAATCCCTCGACCGGAACGATGGGGTCGATCCCGCCAGCGGAGAGCATCGAATATCCGCAGCGCGAGATTGTGAACCTGATTTCCGATGTCAGCATCGCCACGCCAGAGAACACGGACCTCCGGCAACTCGGCAAGGCGATCCAGTCGCAGCGGCTGAATTTCTCCACGGACTACGGCACCGCCAATGCCTACGTCGCCCATCTCGCGCCAGCGCCGGATGACTATTACGACGGCATGGTGTGCCGCCTGCTGGTCGGCGCAAGCAACGCGGGCGACAGCACGCTGGCGCTCTATCCACTATCGCCGAAGCCTGTGACGCGCCCTGATGGGACCGTCTTGCAGCAGTACGATCTGATCAAGAACAGCATCGCGACCTTCGTCTATTGTCTTGGCAAATGGGTGCTGACCGGCATCAACGCCTCCGGCTCGGGCGGCCCGATCTATCTGACCGCCGCGCTCGACTACTACGTGGACGGCAATATCGGCAACGACACCTTCGATGGATCACAGGCAGCGGTCGGCACCGCGCCGAAGGGTCCGTTCAAGACGTTGCAGCGCGCCAGCAACGCGGTGTCGAAATTCAATCTCAACGGCTTCAACGTCACGGTCCACGTCGCGGATGCCAACAACTACCGGCAATGCGTTCTTCCCGCCGTTTCGGGTCAAGGCACGGTTCTCTGGCAAGGCAACAAGGGCAATCCGGGGAATACGCTCGTCTCCTGCGGTGACAACGCCATCGCGCAAGTCTGCTTCGTCGCGCAGGGCGTCAACAATGTTCTCAGCGGTTTCCGCTGTGTCGGCAATCTCGGTGCCTATGGCGGCGGCATCGCCGTGCCGAACTCCACGCAACTGATCATCGACAACATCGACTGGGGGCCGACCAACGGCACCCACATGACGATCTACAATGGCGGGACGTGCCGCTTGAACGGCATTGGCACTGATATTTTCAAGGTCAGCGGGCCACCGCTTGGCAACACCTATGCTCCAGCGTGCTGGCTGAGTTGTTTCGGCTCCGGTCGCATCGACATCGTGAACCAGTCCACGCCGCCGCAATTCCAGCTTACCAACACGCCGATGAATTTTGCCGCTGCGTTCGCGATGGTGAGCGACGTTGGCGTGGCGAGCTTTGCATTCAACGGCGGCTTCGCTGGCGGAGCGGCCTGCACCGGCAAGAAATTTCTTGTGCAGACCAACGGCGTCATCAACACCGGCGGCGCTGGCCTCAACTATCTGCCCGGCAGCATCGCGGGCGTTCAGCAGTATGGAGGACAATACATATGAACACGCCCAACCCGCTCGCGTTCGCTTCAGCGCGTCGCATGTACGACCCGACCGATTGGTACTGGCTCGCCGACGATGGTCGTGTCTTCGCCAGCGCGCGACAGATCATCGTCGCGGAGGATGACGCCGACTATCTGGTGTTCAAGCAGATGGCGATGCCAACGCAATGGCCGCGCGATCTGGCTGGCGAACAGACCGACGCGGAATTGCAGGCTGTGCTTCAGCCCTTCAACATCTTCGTCACGCTTCAGAGCTACACCGCTTACAAGCGCTGGCGGAAAGAACAGGCGGGCATCACGCTGTCGTCCGGCATGCCGATCAAGACCGACGATCGTGCGCAGGCGAAGATCACGGGCGTCTATAACGCGCAGCAGGTCAATCCCGCTGTGGTCACGCCGTGGCACGCCGCCGATGGCGCGATCTACAATCTCGACGCGGCGGCGATGGAAGCGATGAACCTCGAATTGCTGGCGCACATCAACGACTGCTTTTCGATTTCGGACGATTGCATCGCTCAGATCGAGGCAGGCACCATCACCACGCATGAGCAGATCGACGCCGCGTTTGACGCGCCGATCACGGAGGCTCGCAAGGACTGGCTGAAGAAGGCGGGATAGGCCATGGCTGTCGTCAACATCACCACGCAGAACGATGCCGACTGGATCAGGCAGTTTGCCTACCAGACCGTTTCGGGCGTGCCGATCGACCTGACCGGCAACAAGATGCGGATGGGCGTGCGCCGTCACGCCGAAGATGTTGCCGAACAACTGCTGCTGACGACGGAGAACAGCGGCATCACCATCACCGACGCGCCGAACGGATTGTTCACCGTCTGGATTTCGCAGGATCAATTGGTGCGGCTCCAGCTTGGCGATTACGACCATTCGCTGGTCCGTCTCCCCTCGACCGGCATGCAGCTTCGCATCTGGTCGGGCTTGCTCACCGTCAACGCAGGACCAAGCCGATGAACGAAACGCTGGTCACGCAGGACACCGATGTTTCGATCGAGGCGGATGACATCACCGTCGTCACCGACTTCGACATCGAGGTGATCCAGACGCAGGATGCAGGACCGCCCGGCCCGATGGGGCCGCCCGGCCCGCGTGGTCCTGATGGTCCTGAAGGACCGGAAGGTCCGATGGGCGACACCATCCATTATGACACCCGCGATCCGACCGTGACGGACGGCGCACCCGGCGATAGCTGGATCAACACCGCGACCTCGAAGCTGTTCGGTCCCAAGAGCAACCTGAATATCTGGCCGCCCGGCGTGTCGCTGATCGGCCCGCAAGGTCCGCAGGGCATTCAAGGCATTCAAGGTCCGCAGGGCATTCAGGGTGTGCAGGGCATTCCCGGCAACACCATCCTCTATGGCGCTGGCGATCCCGGCCCACCGACCGGCGTTGACGGCAACTTCTACATCAACACCACGACGCATTTCATGTTCGGCCCGAAAGCTGGAGGCGTCTGGCCGGGCGGCATCGCGCTGATCGGGCCGCAGGGACCGCAAGGCATCCAAGGCGCGCAAGGCGTTCAAGGTCCGCAGGGCGTGCAAGGCGTGCCCGGCAACACCGTGTTGTATGGCGCGGCTGATCCGGTCGCTGGCACCGGCATCGACGGCAATTTTTATATCAACACGACATCGCATTTCATGTTCGGGCCGAAGGCCGCAGGCGCGTGGCCCGCAGGCACCTCGCTGATCGGGCCGCAGGGCATTCAGGGTCCGAAGGGTGATCAGGGCATCCAAGGCGTGCCCGGCGTGATCGCAGAGGCACCCACGGACGGGAAGCTGTACGGGAGGCAATCGTCGCTGTGGGTGCCCGCCGCGCCGTTCGATGCGATGGGCTTCAGCGGCATTCAGGTCAATGGCTCGTTCGACATCTCGCTGGAGAACGGCACCAATCAGATCAACCTCGCGGCGGGCTCAGGAAAATACGTCTGCGACAACTTCTATATCTCTAACGTCACCAGCGGTGGCGGCACGCTGGTCTGCGCGCAGTATCAGGCTGGCGGATGTCTCGGCCTGCCGAACACGCTGCGCTTGGTCGCGTCGCCGGGATTGGGGGCGCTCGGGGCTGCCGACTATGTCAACGGCCAGTTCTTTGTCGAAGGTAATCGCTGGATGCGGCTCGGCTTCGGCAATGCCGGTGCGCTGCCGGTCACGCTGGCATTCTGGGTGTTTTCGCTTGCAGTGACCGGGATGGCAACGGCCAGCATCCGCAATGGCACCCCCAACCGAAGCTATCTGGCTAACTTCAACATCCCGGTGGCGAACGTCTGGCAGTATGTCACGATCACCATCCCCGGCGACGTGGCGGGCGCGTGGGCCGCCGACAACACCCTTGGTGCCTACGTCTCCCTCTGCTTCGGCGCGGGTGCAAGCAACCAAGGTGTGGCGGGCGGCTGGAATGCCGATGCCAAATTCGCGACCGCACAGACCGCGAACTTCTTCAGCGCCGCGAACTACGGCGTGATGATCGGCGGGCTCGCGATCTTGCCCGGCGCTGGGGCTCCAACCCAGCAGCAGCATCCGCTGATCATGCGGCTGCCGCAAACCGAACGGCCTTTGGTCGAACGTCTCTATCGCAAGTACACATGGAATATGGAGGGTTACGCCAACCCGCGCGTGACCAACATGACCGCGATCCCGGCGATGCGCGCTACGCCGTCAACGACCCGCATAGCTGTTGGCAGCATGACCAACATCCGGGGCAATGACCCGACGAACTTTGTGAACTGCATCGGCCTTACCGACAATTCGGTGCTGCTGTCGATGGAAGGCGCGACCGCCGCTTGGACGCAGGCGCTCAATTTCGTTGACGCTCTGAGTGCGAGGTATTGAGACATGGCACAATATCGCCTGACAGCCTTTGAAGGCGTCGTGCAGCGGTTCGATCCGCCGCCGCTCACCACGATCCCGAACGATCCCAAGAACGCCGACTGGATCAGGTATCAAGCGTGGCTTGACGCTGGCGGCGTGCCTGATCCCTACAAACAACCGTCCCCGTCGTTCGACGCGCCCGCCATTGTCGAGCAGTCCTATCGCGCCGGACTGGAGCGACAGGCCGACAAGCTACAGGCCAAGGGCAAGACTTACGACGCGATCAAACTTCTGTTCAAGGCAACCGGCTAAGGAGCATCCCATGTCTGCCATCATCGTCAACGGCTCGACCCCCTTCGGTGGAATGAGCAACGACGCCATTGCAAATCTGATCACCGCGATCGAGGACGTTCATCGCGTCAACCTCGCGGCGGCGGCGGCGCAGAGCGGCGCACCGGAGCCGATCGGAGCGACGCTGGAAACCGGCAGCAACTTCGGTGTGATGCCGGATGAGAACGAACCCGGCAAGCAGGGTGCCGCCTACTCCTATGCGCTCGACGTTCTCGATCAGGCGTTGCAGGCGTTTCTGGCAGCCAATCAGGCGCAGATCACCGCGCTCGACAACGGCGGGAGTTGAAATTGCGATGATGACGACCGCGCGATCATGGCTGAAGGAAAACCAAACGCTGGTCTATTTCCTGATCGCGCAGGGCATCGCCATCGGCGCGACCGTGTTGAGCATGACGGCCTACATGGTGCGGCTGGAAACGCGCGTCAACACGCTGGAGGTACGCGGCTCGCCGCATCTCGGCGTGATCGACAATCGCCTGACGGTGCTCGAAAGCAAGACAACCGACAACAAGGAAGCCATCGATCGCATCGTCGGCGTGATGACCAAGGAATTGCACATCCAGCCACAGAGGGACAAATGACATGGGCTACAACCGCATCGTCATCTCCAGCGGGCATTCCAAATTCGTGCGCGGTGCATCGGATGAACTCGATGAAGTGACCGAAGCACGCCGGGTGGTCGAACATCTCGCCGACGAATTGAGCGGGCGCGGCGTCGATGTCGTCACCTACCATGATGATGTCTCGACAACGCAGAGCGAAAATCTTGAACGCATCGTGGACTTCCACAACAGCAAGGCGCGCGACCTGGACATCTCGGTGCATTTCAACGCCTACGTCGAAACCGACGAGCCGATGGGCGTCGAGGTGCTGCATGTGACGCAGCCATCGCTGGCATCGCAGGTAGCGGTCGCCATCGCCGACGCTGGTGACCTGATCAATCGCGGCGCGAAACAACGCAACGATTTATATTTTCTCAATCAGACCGCGATGCCGTCGATCCTGATCGAGACGTGCTTCGTTGACAGCACCGCCGACGCGGAGAACTACAGGACCAATTTCGGTCTGATCTGTGAGGCGATTGCCACGGTGTTGAGCGGCGATGTCATCGAAGCGCCGCCGCCAATCGAACAAGGCACCAGCGTCATCGGCAAGGTAAGTTGGTTCGGTGGTCCCGACGACACTGGCGTGTCACCAAGCGAAGGGTTGGCGTTCATCTATGACATCGATCAAGCGCCGCATCTTTTCCTGCCTTACCAGCCCGCCGGTACAACCGGGCTGGCTCGGCGACTTAATCCTTTCACGCACTACATTGCGTGTCGTTGGGATTATGAGGAGCATCCGAAGGACACGATGCTATCGAAGCTGGCGCTGGTGCGTTCGATCCGCACGGGTATCGCGCTGACGGCGATCCCCGCCGATTGGGGACCGCATGGTGACACCGATCGTGTCGCCGACATCTCGCCAAGCCTGATGGGCGATCTTGCCCTGATGACCGACGACGAAGTGGAAGTGATTTTCCCGTGGACGGAGGACACCGCATGAGCATCCTGATCAGCTTTCTCAACCTGTTGCTGTACATCGCGATCATCATTTTCATCGCGTTCGTGATCGTCTGGGTGATCCAGTCGTTCATGGGCTGGTCGATCGACGCCAACGTGATGAAGTGGGGCAAGGTCATCGTCGGCCTGCTCTGCCTGATCGCCGTCGTCGTCTGGCTCGCGGGCATTTTGGGAGGTGGTCCCGGTCTGCCGCCCTTTTGGGGACACCTCGCCTACCGGTAAGCAATCGCAGTTCGATGCGCTGCCGCCTGCCGAACCTATGCCACCTTCTATCTGCAAGGGTTGCAGATGAAGATCACCTTGCCGAAGCTGGAGCCGCATTTCCTCAAGCCGGTGTCGCGGCTCCGCTACAAATACACCGACGACATCAGCGTCGCCGAAGGCATGATCTTTCTGTGCCCGGCGTGCTTCTGGTCGAACAACGGCAACAAGGGTTGGACGCACGCGACCACGATCTGGTTGTTGCCGCGTCCGCGATGCTGGGGCTTTGACGGCACCGGGTATCATGATCTGTCGTTGAAGGCCGGGCGCACGCCGGTTCACATGATCGGCGGCTGTCGGGCGCACTACTCGATCCAGCGCGGCAAGGTGGATTTCTGCTAACAGCGCGTCCGTTCGATCTTGTGGATCACCGTCACCTCCCAGCCACTCGTTGCGCAGAAGTCCCGCACGCGGTCGCGGGTCCATTTCTGGCGTTTCATGTAACCGACGATCGGCGCGGCCTCGACCACGACATCGTCCCAGAGAACGATCCCGGCGGTGAACGCCTTCGGCTTCGGCGCTCTGATCTGGGCGAGGATTTCGATCATCGGTCTGGCTTCTTCGCCGCGATCGAGAGAGCCGCGTTCAAGGCGCGCGCGCTGACTCTGTCCGCTTGCCTCATGAGTTCTTCCAGCGTGTCCGGTGGTGGTGGCCCGGTGTCGGCGGCGACCTCTCTGGCAAGCTCTAAACGGCGCTGGCGATGCTTCCAGTGCGCCCGCATCGAGCGCCCACGGTGAGTGCCACGGCACTTCGGGCATGACGCTGGCGGATGGTCAGCCGGGCTGTCCTTCGCCCGACGCCATGGCTTGCCGCAGACGGCGCATTTCAGGAGTGTAGTCTGCTTTCGCATCCCATTGAACCGACTGCACAATCACCGGAATTTCACCCCTTTACGCGCGCGTAGGTAACGATCGCCCGCGAGCCATGTTCCGTGTGATCCCAGACCACCTCCGGCAAGATCATCCCCAGCCACGTCACGTCCTGCCGCAGCAATTCGATCGGCAATTTCGCGCTCGCCGTCTCACCTCGATCGGTCGCGCCGATAATCAGGCAGCGCCCGGCGACCGGGTCTTTGGCGGTCGGCAACAGGAAGGCATGCACCGGCTTGTTTGCGCTCAGTCCGGCATCATCGACCCAGCCGAAGTCGCGGCAACCATCAGCATGGATCGCGAGCCCGAAGTGACCAAGGTCAGGCGCACCGATCAGCTTGTGGATGCTGTCGAGCGAGCAGTCGCTTTCAAGTTCGCTGATGTGTCGCTCTGCCGGGTCGATCATGATCACGCGATAGGTTTTGCTCATGGCTCGATCACCGCTCTTGCTTGCCCGCCCAACGCCTGCACGACTTCATCGAACGTGTGCGACGGCCTCGTCTGCATGCCACTCCTGATTTCGTGCCACTCGCCGCCAGCGTCGAACGGCGGCGGGAAGATCACGAAGGCGTCCTTCTTATTGAAGCGCACGATGGTCGCGATGTTCTGTTGCGCGCGACGATGCATCCAGCGGCGCAGCGCCGGATCACGATGCGCGTCGGGATGGTTCGGATCGACCCAGACCTGCGCGACCTGAATGTTTTGCGTCTCGCCGCCATCGTCGGGCTTGATGGTGATGAAGTCGGGCATCAGATCGATGACGTAGTGCGCTCGATCTGGTCGCGAGAGGTCAGCGGTGTCGTCGTTCACCAGCCAGCGGCAATTCCAGATCGCACACTCCGGCGGCATCTTCGGCTGGTGATAGACGGTGCAGCCCTTGTGGAATTTCTGGAACGCGCACGCGGTGCCCGCCGGTTTGTTGATCGATTGCACCGGCACCAGTCTGCAACAGAGTTGGCAGTCACCGCATTGGCGCGTCATGGCTCGTCCGGCACTTGTTCGATGGAGACGTTATAGGCGGTCATCGGTCGGTTCGGCTTGCCGTCAGTGCGTCTCGGCACAAGTTTGCTCTGCGCCTTCCAGCATGCAGTTGCCGCCTCGAATGACGGGAAGCGTTTCGCCTTGGCGACATCGGGCGTCCATCGATCATCGCCGCGACCGAACCTCGCGTCTGGATCGGACCATTCGAGATAATCGCCGATGACGATCGTGCCATCGACACTGGCAAGCGTGAGCGCAACCGTATCGGCTTCGTCGGCGCGGGCCGATTTGCCGGGCGGATGGATTTGCCTGATGACATAGCTCATGGCGGCGACCATTTCGCCCGCGCGTACATCTTGGTGAAGGTCAGCCCCGGCTCGACATGGACGCGCTTGAGCATGTCCGCCATCGGCTCGTCGGGTCCATCGATACCGACATCGAAATGGCATTCGGGGTTGGCGGTGTCGAAATCGCGAAGATGCTGCAACCATTTCTGTTGCAGGTTCTCCGGCATCGTCGCGCGCGTGAAGATCGTGACGTTCATTGCTTCGCCCTGAATTTTACGAGATAGCCGGGGGCTGGCAACATGCCGTGGCTTTCCTTGATCGGGTCATCGGCAAAATAATTGCTGACGATGTGGATGCTGTTCGAACCGTTCTCAGTCGGATAGATGCAACCGACCATCTTGCCGTCGTCGTTGTAGACTTCGATCATCCGTCGCCCGGTCGCAGAATGAAATGACATCTTGAGTGAGGTCACGGTCGCCGATCCTTGTTGAGCCATTCCTTGAACCAGATCGCCGGGTCGTACTTGGCAGGCCACAGCAGCACCAACAACACCAGCACCACGATGACCAAAGGGCGCGTTCATTGCAACGCGCCCTTCATCTTGATCATGATTTCGGTGCCGTCGATGATCGAGAAGCCGCTGACGGCGTCGCGCATGGTCACCGGCATCATGCCCAAGTGCCCGGTGATCATCGCGTCGAAGGCGATCATCAGCGAGAGCCCGTTGCCCGACGCCATCAGCACGATGCCATCGATGATGCGACCCTCATGAATGATTTCGATCTTGTCGCCCTTCGTCATTGGCAGACCTTCGGAAACATATCCTCGCGCCACTCGCTGCCGCCTTCTGCCTCGCTTGGGATGCGGTGCGCCCATACGATCGGCATCGGCCCCTCGCGCTGATGGTGATCGCCAATGTTGCGATCCCACCGCGTGACGTTGAAGCGCGCCTTGCATTGCGCGCATTCGATGTTCTGGCTGATGCCGCCACGCGGGCCGCCACGGAAGACCTTGCAGCCGCAATCGGGACAGGCTTCGTCATCGGGGAACGGGATGCCGATCATGGTTTCGGACGCTTGCGCGCCTTCCGCTTTGCCAGCGACGATTTGTATGCCTTGAACTCCGCGCGCGCCTTCGGCACTTCCTCCGCATAGTTGGGCGCATCGCCAATGCGCTCCAGCTTGTACTTGAAATTCATCGCGGCAAAGATTTTGCAGAAGGTCGCGTGCTGCGGTCTGCGTGTCTTCCCGTTCAGCATGTTGTGGACCGTGCTGGCGGAAATTCCGGCCAGCACCGCGAGGTCGCTTTCCTTGTAAATCTTTTCCTTGTGCCAATGTTCTTCGACAACATCGATTTCAGGATCGCGCTCGACCGTCATCCACGCGCGTTGCAACCAGAGCCGACCAGAATTGTGACCGGGCTGTCCGTGACCGTTGGCGTGACCGTTGGTTTTCTTAGCCATGGGCCACCTCGCCACCGTTCATGGCGGGACCAACAGCGACTGACTTCGGTTTCGGCTTGGGCTTCTTCTTCACGGCAGGTGTCAGCACGTCGTACTTGCCCTCGCCGAGCGCCTTGAGCCGCTTCGCACCGACCAGCTTCGTCAGGATCGGGCTGATCGATTTCTCTGGTCGCTTCTCTTTGGCAAACAATTCACGCAATTCGACCAGCGTGATGTGCTTCCGACCACGGATGGCGCGGGTGATCAACACGATGTTCGGCACGTCATAGGGTTTCTGCTGACCGCGCGCCGTCGTCTTCGTCTTGGTCTTCTTCGGTGGCGCTGTCAGCGCCTCGACCCGCACATAGCCATCGCCGTTCTTGGCGATGACATTGCCATCCGTCAGTTTCTTCGCCGCGTAATAGGCGGCACCCGGTTCGCGCCCGGCTTCCCTGAAGTGCGCGACCAGATCGCGCGAGGTGAACCGGGGATTGTCCTTGATGAACGCGAAGGCAAACTCCTCCGCGCTCACCTCATGCACCTTGCGACCTTTGTACCGAAGCTCCTCCGTGATCAGCTTGTAACCGACATTCTCAAAACCGAGCCGCGTCAGCGCAGCGAGCCCGCCACCGACCATCTCCAGCGTCGGTGCCTCTGCCATGATCACGATACGATCGACCGTCTCTGGTTGTTTAGCCATCCTGTGTCCGCCTCTTGCTGTTGATAGGGATTTATTTTCAGAGCCCGGCAAACTGCGCTGCCAGACTGACCACCGCCGCCCGCATGGTTTCGTTTTTGATGGTGACGAAGCATTCCACCAGCTTCATGCCATCGCGTGTCGCAACGATGCGATCGACGCTCGTTAGCTCCTTCTTCTTCCCGTTGCGCATCGCCGGAGGAAACAGTTCGGAGACAGGCACCTTGAAGATGTCAGCGACCTGTTGCAGCCGCGATCCGCTCAATCGATTGACCCCTTTCTCGTATTTCTGGATTTGCTGGAACGTGACGCCGATCATCGCCCCCAGCGCCTCCTGAGACAGCCCCTGTTGATTGCGGTAGCCGCGAATTTTTTCCCCGATATAGGCATCCACCGGGGTGGCGGCTTTGATGTGTGGTGGCATTTTCCGTCCTCTGCGGTGTTTTCAATAATTCTGCGGGTTATTCCGCACCTGCACAACCTAATTCTACTTTTAAGAAGCGGTAAACTGTTGAAGCCGTTAATCCTTTCCATTGCAATCGGAGGGTGTCATGACATCGAAAGAGCTTGAAATGCGCCGCCGGGCGTCGGTCGTCGTGTCGAAGATGATGCTGATCTGCGTCAAGGCGATGATCGAGGGCTATGTGCGCCACGACAACATCGGCGCGATCTTCCCCGAAATCTTGGTGGCGATGGCGATCCGGGTGAACGATGACCGGCACGCCAAGCCGATGTCCATCATGCGCATCACCAAGGTGACCGGCATGCCGCGAGCCAATGTGCAACGATTTCTGAAGCCGCTGGTCAGAAACCAAGTGGTCGCCAAGTGCGGCGGTGGCTACGTCGGGCACGATGCATTCCTTCAGGCGCGCGTCAATGCCAGATACTTCCTGCACATGATCGCAGCGATCCGCGCTGCCGCGAAGGCGCTTACCTGACAACCTGTCCTTTATGGCAATGCCCATTTTGGGCAGGCTCCAATGGACGTTTGATCTATCGCAAAACTCCGTTTGCAATTCGGTGACGGTAGTGCAATCAAACGCTGCATGCAATCAGAAGCATGAGTAAAGGACTTTACTCTACCGGTTCCATGGCCTCGCTGCCATGACCTTTGAAAAACACTGCACCTACCTGACGGGAGTGAACCATGGCGGCGGCGGACCACGGCGGCGCGTGGCTGCGCGAATTCTTTTCCAGAGATGGACCGGGACGAACCATGCTTCGCCTGCGCAAAGGCGAGGCGCTCTACAAGAAGGGCGGCGATGCCACGCGGGTCTTCATGGTGCAACGCGGGCAGATCGGGCTGGTCGATAAGGCACGCACGCTGGAGGTCGTCGGTCCCAACCGTTGGCTGTTCGAAAGCGCACATGAGTTGGCGCATCATTTTCTCCACGACGCCGTCGCGTTGGTCGAAGACACGCGCGTGATGGCGTTTCAGTCGAATAATTTTCTCGATCTGCTGGCGCAGTATCCTGTTCTCAACGCCAAGTTTGTGGAGGACATGGCAGAGCGGGTGACGGAACGAAACAACAATGACCCGGCGGCGAAGCGGCTCGCGCGCCACCTGCTCAAGATACTCAACGGCAGAGAGGCGCTGATCATCGAGACTGCGCCCAAGAGCCTTGGCATTCAGATCGGCGCGACACGTCAGCGCGTCACCGACATCCTCAAGGTCTTCCATAAATCCGGCATGGCGGTAAAGATCAGCACCGGCAAGTACCGACTGAGCAAGCTGGCGCTTTCCATGTTTCTGGGAGCAGAGAGTGGGGACGACCGATGAAGATCAAGTTCGGGCCTATAACTGACACCAACGCCGAGTTGCAGCTAAACGAGGGCGGCGGCCACACGATCACCATTCATTGCGAGGATGTAACAGAGGACGCGTTCATGGTCGCGCGCGCCATCAATCTGTTTCCGGCGCTGGTCGGCGCGCTGACCCTGTTTCGATCGAATGAGATGGGCAACCTGCTGATTGGCCTGATCGACATGCGCGAAGAAACCGGCGCGGAAATACACAAGCGTCTTAGCCATGTGGTCGGCATGATCGACGTGATCTTGGACGTGGCAGAGGCAGAGTACGATGAAGCGACAACGGCGACTGACGCTTGAAGCCGAGAAGCTGACCGAGAAGATCGGCGAATTGCTGCACGGTCGAGGGCCGGAGATACAAGGCGCGGCGCTCGCCGATCTGGTGGCGATATTCTTTGCGGGGCATCATCCCGCGTTGCGCGAGGAAAGCATTGAGCACTGGATCACATGCATGCGCGGACTGATCCCGGTCAACGAGGCGATCATGTTCGACCGGCATGGCGGCAGGCCGGAGGGCTGGGGGACGCAGTGACGACGTTCAAGGTGTTACTGGGCGCAGCGGCGTTGTGGCCTGCGTTGTTCCTGCTGGCATCGCAGCGCGACGCACCACCGCCGCCGAGCGCGCCCGATACGCTCGCGGGACGATGGCCCGCAGAAGAACCGGTTGCACCGAAAGCCAATCGACTGCCGATCGCAGAGCCAGCCCCGGCGGCGGCGGTCGAGCCTCCGGTGCCAGTGGCGGCTGCACGAACCGACGTGCATCAAACTGTCGGGGCGACTGTAAGCGCCCGCCGCCACACCGAACATCACGGCGACATCTGCACGCGGCACGGCATGCACAAGGTCGAGACGCACGGCGGCAGATCATGGAGGTGCAGGCGATGAGCGGAGTTCTTGTCATCGATCAGGAAGCGAAGGCGGCAATCGCTGCGGCTATTGCGAAGGCGCGCGAACGACCCACACCATGGATGCCGGAGTTGGTCGATCCTGATCAGGCATCGCTTCTGTCGAAGCTGAAGGATCGCGCGCCCGGCGTCGCCGACCTGCGCAAGCAATATCCGTCGCAGCATCTGATGCTGGGCACCTATCACGCCGCGATTTCATTCGAGCATCAGCCCGCCGGATTGTTTCGGCACCTGTCGGTGTCGTCGGCGATGAAGGGCAAGGTGCCGGGTCTGGAGGTCATGACGATGCTGCTCGCCGAGTTCGGCTTCTCCGGCTGGCCGCTCACGCGTCCGAGCCGGGTTTGGATGGAGGAGTACGAGCCGAAGCGGCACGCGGTGAACGTCCTCGAATTGGAGTTGGACAGTTGAACAGGGGGCTGGCGATGGATTTGCAGGAGATGATCACCGACTGGGTCAAGGCGAACGGGTGCAGCGGACCATGGATGCCACGCCTATGGTGTCACATGATGGAGCGCGGTGTTGCAGCGGACGACGCCATGGCAGCGATCGAACAATTCATCAATGCGATCATTCTTGCCAAGAGCCGAAAGCCTCGACCAGTGCTTTGGTGACCGCCCGGCGGCGATCGTTCTTCTGGCGGAAATCAGGTTCGCGTTTCCAGAGCAGATCAGGGCGATCGAGCCAATGCATCATCACGATACGATCGCGCAATTCGAGTTCGGCTCCGGCGATCGACGGGCAACCGGCGATCACCAGCGTGGACGGCGCATGGTAGCGGATCGCCACCATGCCGCTGACCGTCTCGCACCATTGCGGTCTGATCGCCTGATACACGGTGGTGTCGATCAGCAGGTCGAGCGACGGCACGATGACCGCCGCGTGCCCGTTGAATTTGCCAAGAACGGGTTCTTGACCGGGCGCACCAAGACCAACCGACCAAATCTGTTTGCCCGCCAGATCGTCCGCCGCGACGTACAGGAAACAGCTTTTGACCGTCGCGTCTTCGAACCCGATCTGCACAAGGAAATCGCGCACGGCGAGCGACATGAACAGGCACTTGTCGTGTCCGGCTCCGGCGGCGAGCCCGCTGACGGCGTCATAGGCAGGATGCAGGGCCAGCGCGACCGTCGCCAGTGCCTTCATCGCCTTGCCGGGCCAGCGCCCGACCACCGTCATGTCGCCGAGTTCAAGCATCCGACCCGCCGCGCTTTCTCAGGGGGAACCCGCGTTCGGTTAGAAAGTCCTTCATCAGACGCGCGCACAATTCCGCTCGCTTGTCGGGCGGCGCGGCATCAACCTGTCTCATGATCAATTCGAGTTCAGCGACATCGTACTGAAGTTCCTCGACCGACATGGTGACGGCGGTGAAATCGTGACAGCGACCACAATAGCCGTGTCGCTCATCCTGCGGATGGTGACTGACGGCACCGCAGCGCGGGCAGGTGAACGACATCAGCGACGCTTTGTTTTCTTTTTGTAGTCGGCGACCGTTTGCTCCCAATCAGTCGGGCGCGGCACGCCGAGAAACTTCGGCCCATGCTCGCAGCCGACGCAGATCGGCTCGTCGCGGCTGTCCATCGCAAAGGCGACCGGGCCGTCCCGGCGCACGCAGGGTGTCATGTCGGATTTGGCGTAGCGGCATTGCATGGCGATCCTCCATCAGAACGCTTTGAACGGCGGCTTGCGCTTGCCGTTGTACCAGACCTGATAGGGCGCGGCGTCTGCCTCCTCGATGACGTAACAGGCGAAATCCCTGATGCCGAGCCGGTGCAGCGCCCGCAGCCGGTGGTGCCCGTCGATGAACCAGCACGCGCCGTCCTCGATGATGCCGATGCACGGCTCCGCGAACACGTCCGGCGTCCGCATGAACCGCTCGACCTTGGCGTCATCGACCTCGCATGCCTTGTTGGCCTCATAGCTCTCGGCAACGTCGAGCTTCCAGACCTTGTGCTTGCCCGCCTTGCAGTCCCGCAGGGCGCGCGTCACGTTCCACGATCCGCGATCGTTGGAGTAAATGAATTCGTCCGCGAGCGGATCGAAATTCGACATCACCAGCGTCTTCATGGCAGCGACCCCCTTATCTGCCGGGCGGTTTCCTCCAGCACGTCGGGCAGCGCCAGCGTCGTCAGCAGGTCAGCCTGACAGGAGAACCCGTTGCCCCGGTTCCCGCCGAACACGATCACGATGACGCCGCCGCCCTCGTCGCCGATGCCAACCCGCTCGCGCACCATGGTGCAGATGTCGTCATACTTCCCCGGTCCTATTGCCATGTATACCAGCCCTCCTTTTCGGGTGAACAGAGCGGCAACCGGCTCCGGTGGCTCCGGTGGAAACTCCGGTGGTTTGTGTCCGGCTCCGGTGGTTTCTGGCGGTTCTGTCCGACGTTTGTTCGCATCCCGTTTTTGGTCCCTGAAACTAAAAACCCCTGATTTCTCAGGGGTTTGAAGTGGTCGGAGCGAGAGGATTTGAACCTCCGACCCCTAGTCTCCCAGATAAGCGGGAGGTTGACAATTGCCCCTGTCAAAATAGGGGTTAGACCGCTTTCAGGGTTCGGCTCCGGTGGTCACTCCGGTGGTTCTTGTGACGCTTTTGCAGCCGCGCCTGCGCCTGCTGCTCGATCGCAGCCGCGACCTTGTCGGCGGCGACGTGCCCGTAAATGTCCATCGTCGTCGTGATCTTCGAATGCCCCAGCGCCTCCTGCACGATCTTCATGCCGTCCGCTGTCGGGATCGAGGCCAGCAGGTTCGACGCGAAGTCGTGCCGAATATCGTGGTAGCGGAACCGCCCCGGTCCCGTCAGCGGCAGACCAGCCGCCTTGCGGATGTTGATCCAGTGCGTCCGCAGGCTCCACTTGGTGATCGGGTAGCGCTTGCCCTTCACCCACTTGATGAACGTGCCGTCAGGTTGCTTGCGGCGCTGCGTGGTCGCCGCCTGATAGGTGAACACCCAGTCGGGGTGGTGGTCCCGCAGGGGCCACAGGATCGCCCTGATGACCGGCGTGATGGCGACGGTCATCGGCTTGTCGCGCTTGCCGGTGATGTGGATGACGCCCGCATCCCAGTCCACCTGCGGCCAGCGCAGCAGGCACTCGGTCTTGCGCTTGCCGGTCGCCCGCGAGAACTGGATCAGCGGATCATAATCGCCATCCTTCACCGTGATGGTCGCCAGATCGAGCCGTTCGCTCTGCGCCTCCGACAGCGGGCGGGCCTGATGCTTGTTCTCGCGCAGGTACAGTTTCTTGAACTCGGGCGCGTTCGGCAGATGCGCCTTGCGCCCCTTGGCGTAGGTGAACAATTTCTTCAATTGCTCGATCGTGTCGTTGACGGTGTAGGCACCGATCGGCTTCTCGCTGGTCGCCTCGTACTCGCCGGTCGGGTCGAGCAATGCACGCGCCGTGTCGAGTTTGTGCTTGCGCCGCCAGTTGAGCAGTTTGGTCGCCTTGTCGTGGTCGATGTCGGTCAGCGGGATGTTCTGCCCGTACTTGTCGGTGAAGAATTTCACCACCAGCGCGACCTTGCTGCGGGTGATACCAGCGCCTTCACCGGAGTGATGGTCGCCGATGTCGGTCATGTAGCAACCCGCCACGTCGATCAGCCGCAGCGAGAATTTCTGCGGGCCTTCGGCGACGATGTCGGCCCTCAGTCCTTTTTCGATTTCATCAGCTTCGCGGCTTGCTTCTCGCTCGCTCGTTTTCTTTGTTGAGCGAGAAAATTTAACACCGTCGATCCAGATGTCGGTTTGGTAGAATTTCGATTTCGGCGTTTTGTAGACGGTCGGCATGTGACCCTTCTCTGCTTGAATGCTGCGATGTCCGCATCTTCGAACCGAAGGCACTCGCGTTTTGTGCCTCGACCCACGTTGATGGGATGCAACTCGCCGTCTTTCACCAGACGGCGAACCTGTTCCAGATCGACCGACAGTTCATCAGCCACCTCCGGCATCGTCTTCAGCTTGTCACCCATCGACGCACCCTATTTTTACTCGAAAATGGCTCGCTCTGCTACCTGCGTAATCCCCCGGATTTCGGGGAAAATCTCACAGCAAGACGTGGCTGTGAGAGATGCACCCTCAGTCCGGTTGCTTGTGGATCGGCCAGCGCCGCATGAAATCGGCGATCAGTATTGCCTCTTGGACCTTGTGGTTCACCTCGCTGCCGCCGACCGTGGGCACGGCTGCGCCCGCCCAGATCGCCCACTTCTCGACCAGATCGGCAGCGTGGCAGTCCTGCCCGCGCAACAGGAACACCGGTTCGTCGTCATGGGCTTTGGCGAGCGGACCTTCCCCGCGTGCCGTCGCCTCGCGCAGTTCTTTCGCCGTGATGGTCATGATCGTTTCCCCGAACATTGCGGGCATAGCCAGAGCCGCCCCTGCGGGGCCTGTCGCTCCAGCCACCCCTTTGTCATCGCCGCCGCGTGGCAACCAACATAGCCAACCGGCGAAGTGAAGACTTCTTCGAAATTCAGACAGCCGTCACAGGACAACGTCAGCGCGATGTCGCGGGGATAATGTCCGCTCGTCTGCGCTGCGATGCCCATGATCATTTCGCCGATCTCACTGCTCGCAACGGCACAACGCCGCTACCCCTCACTGGAACAGACGGGATGGCTTGTTGCGACAGATGCAGCGCAGCCATCTCGACCTTCAGCGTATCGAGGATCGCGCGGGCCACGCTGATGTGCAGCCGCGCCTCCGATGACGATATTTTTTTCTCCTCGATCTGCTTCCAGATGTCGAGCAGTTTGGCGCGGATGTCGGCTGTGTCTTTAAGAGCGGTCGCTGGAATTGGCATCTTTCAATCTCCTGTAAAGTCTTCGGATCAGGTGATCGAGGCTCACGATCTGACGTTCGGCTTGTTCAATTTCCTCGCGCTCGCGCCGCCGCGCCACGCCAACGGCGCGCGCCTCATCGCTCAAGCGAGGACGGCACTCGGAGCAACGTCCGTCATCCCACTCCTGCAACAGCGCGCCGCAACCCGAACAGCAACGATTGCTTTGCATGCCGGGAATTTTAGTCTCTGAAAGAAGTCGCTTCATGCTGCCACTGTCCCGACCTCTTGCAACAGACCGCTGGCGACCAACTGCTGGATGCATTTGAACACGAACTCCACATCATCGCAGCCGACCGATCGCGCTATCGCACGCACTGTCCATCGATGCGCTTCGACCGGCCTTTCATTCGGATGCGGCTTGATCACCGGGGAGCCGTTCAGCATTTTTAGGATGGCCTGCTTCATTTCGATAGTCGCCTGTTCATCGTATCTTTCGTGGAACTCACGTCTTCGCAGCATGTCCAGTTCGTTACCGACGACCCTCGCGTGTTCGATTGTGTCGCGCGCCTCCGCGATTTTTTTCTCCCGCCACGCCAGACTTTGCTCCGCATTCTTCGCGCGCTGTGCCCGTGCCCGCTGCCAGTCATCCTTGCGTTTCCTTTCCGCCTTGGCCTTTCTGACCGCCGCCATGGCCTGCTCTCGCGCCAGCTTTTCTGCCAGCAACTTTGTTTTGATTTCATCCAGTTTCCACTGCGGCACATGATGCCGATCGATCGTCGTGCCGAACTTCGCCTTACGTGGTGGCGCTGCGGCTTCCCATTCCAAGTCTGAAATCAATTCGCGTATTCTGCGGTTCCTGTTGGCTTCCTTCCATTCGGCCTGCTCGCGCGCCAATTCGACGGCGGCAATCGCCCGTTCATGCTTCCGAATTTCGCGGCGCGCGTGCCATGCAGCGGTTCGCGCCTTCCGCAGCTTGCGTTGTTCTGGTGTCTCGACCTCTCGCGGTCGCGGCCCGACCCGGCGCTCGACGCCGGGTGCAATGCTGTAGGGCAGATGCCAGAACTCCAACTCCTCCAGCAGCACCACGCTGGTGTTGGGCAGCGAGCCGTTGGCGATGCCGCGCGCTCGCACATATTCCAGAAACTCATGGTCATCGGCATCAAGGTCGCGTTCCCAGAAGCCGTTGACCACGATGTTGTGGAGATGTTTCGCATACGGCGATCGATAGAATGGGTCCATTGCCCCATTTTCTTTCGCTTCACGCCACCGCCGCGATCTTCGGCTTGCGCGTCCGCTTCTCGCCGTCGAGGATGTTGGCGAACGACTTGATCGCGGTAGCCAGTTCGTTCGCTTCCGCTTTGGTCGTGACCTCCGCGACGATGTTGAGTTTGATCCGCTCGCCGCTGGTATCGACGCGGATGTCAGTGCCCTTTGGAACTTTCACAATAGCTCTCCCTTCGGTTGCTTGAGCCCCCAGATTTTCAGACTGCTCTTGGTCAATGGCGGGTTGCGCTGCGCCTTCATCCGCGCGCGCCACGCTTCATCAGCGGGCTCGCCATCAAGCTGCGCATCGCATCCGCGACCGGCACCGATCAGATGACCGGCGGCGGCCGACATCGCCGCGACCCCATGCAGCAACGTCTGGCGCATTGCGTAGACCATCGGGTGAACGATCAGCCCGCAGGCGTAGCGGTCCCCGTCCGGCTCCAGCGCCGGGCAGCGCCGCTCGATCGGCTCGCCGAACACCCCGGAAGCCAGCGGGCAGAGTTCTTCCATGCAGCATATGCCGCAACCGTTGCAGGGTTGCCCGTGTGGTGATTTCAGGATCATGCGCAGACCTTCCACGTCACGCGCGTGCAGCGCTTGCCCGAATGCGTCGGGTAATTCACCTCATGGACGGCAAGGTCCACCTTGTGAAACATCTCCAGCCGCGTCCGCTCTGCATCGATGTCATCGAGCGAGGCGACCCACAGAAACAGGGACGCCAATTCGAGCAGTTCAACCGAACGCGTGCTGGTCGGCGTCATCGCCCGCGACCTCCGCGCTTCACCGCCTTGATGTTGGTGAGCTTGCCGATCGCCTTGGCTTTGATCCGGGTGTTGGCGTCATCGATCAGGCGCTTGTTCGCCGCCACGCGCGCCTCCCGCTTCGCCCGCAGTTCCGCTTCCTTCGGTCCCATCTTGCCCATGTGCATGCTCCTTGGTTCGTGGTGCTCGCCTGCCGAGAAAAATCTGCACCGTCTCAAGATTGGTGTGCATCATCCGCGCGATCCGTTCCTCTGCCACGCCGCGCCCGAACAATCGCTTGGCGACGGCAATGCGGGCAGCCACCACCTCGCGCTGACGGCTGCGGCCCTCGATCGCTTCCGGGTTCAGCCTGCGCTCGCGCGCCACCTGCGAGATGACCTCGCGCAAGATTGCCCGTGGGGTTCTGATCGTTGCGTCCATCAGGCGATCCCCTTCAGCGACGCGGCGACGTTGGTTTCCTCGTTCTCGATCCGCGTCACAATCAAGAGCAGCTTCAACGCATGCAACTCGATGTCGAGATTGCGGGCATAGCCGGGATCGCTGTGCCATTTGTCGCGGCTGGCTTGGATCGTGGCGATCCGGTTCTCGATTTCGCTGATGCTCGGTCGTTCAATCATTCAATGTCCCCATGCAATAGGCGTCGATGTCGTCGTTGGTCAGTTTGTGCTGGCGCATCAGCGCCAAGAATTCATCCATCGTGATCAGCCCGTCGCCGAACCGGCCAAGGATGTCGTGCAGGCGCTCGCGCTTGGTTGCTCGCGGCTCCGGCTTCTTCACCACTCGCCCCTCATGTGCCGGTGGTACGCCTCGATGTTGGCGCGGACCTCAAGGCACGCGTAGCCGAACGCTCTCCGCATCTCGCAACAGAACTCGGCGACGAATGCCCAGATCAGGATGAACGGCAGCGCCAGCGTTAGCAGCACGCGCATCAGCGGCGTTCCCAGCCGCCGCCGATCTTCCGCTTGAAATCGCTGTCGCGCGAGCCGGGCATGGGCTTGCCCTTGCGCTTCTTTACGCCAAGGTGCTTCGCCCGCACGCGGTTGTTGATTTTTTTCTCCGCCACGTCCGAAGGTGTCTTGATCGTCCGGTCGCAGGCTTCGTGGATCGGCCATAGGTTGTTCTCCCGGTTCTCCCCACCGTTGACGATTGCCTTCCTGTGATCGCAGACCCATCGCTTCACTCTGATCTTGACGGTGCAGATGCCGCACACGCCATGAAACGTCTCAAACACCCTGACTCTGACGTGCGGCGGGACCGGCGTGTCGTCGGTCTTGCCGATCCATTCATCGACCTTGCGGTTCATGTTGCTGGCTTAGCTTCAGCATCTTCTTCAGCATGTCGCTGATCGCGTCGATCTGATCCTCGTTCTCGATCTGCAACGCCAGCAGATTGATGATCACCGTGATGCGCTGGTCGAAGTTGAGCGGCCACAGCACGGCGGTCATCATTTCGAGGCCCAAGCGTTCTCCGAAAGAGACGCCGCCCCACGGTTCTAACGTGCTTTTCATCGTCACCATGTTCGCCTCTTCCGTCAGTGGGCCGTCAGCGCCCCGGCTATCGCGACATAATTGCAGCCAGTCGCGACGATGTCGGTGACGTGCCCGCATTCCTCGCACTTGCCTTGCTCGAAAAAAATGTTCGGCTGCGCCATGGTCTGGCGCGACCGGCAACGCGCGCAGGTGAATTTCTGATGGACGGTGTAGCCTTCGCGCATCTTGATCGCCGCGTCGGCAGCCACCGCGTAGAACTTATGATCCCGCGCCATTGGTCAGGCCCTTGTTGATTTGGGTCTTGCGCATCTCGGCGACGACGCTGCTCACGCGGTTGACCTCGATCTGCGCCGCCTCGCAGATGCCGACGTGAGCGTTGAGGCTTTCGATGTTGCGGTCGGCGCTCTGGATCACCAGCGTTTCGAGTTCATCGAGTTGCGTGCGCAGCGCCTTGATGTCTGACATCACGCCATTGGCAGCGGCCTCGACCGCTGATTTGATCATCTCGCGGCGCTTGTTCAACTCGGTCGGTGCTTCGTCGTCGGCGATGACAATGCTGGTGACGGGCAAAGGGGTGGCGGTCATGACGTTGACTCCTGTTGCTGTTGATTGGTTGCGGCTACTGCGCCGTCACCTTCACTGGGGGCAGCGGAGGGTGACGGCGCAGCCTCACCGGCAGGGGCGGACGCCGCGCCGGATTTCTTGCTATCGACACGCGCCGACCTGATCGCGGCATCGATGTCGGCACTCATGTCGTGGTCGCCGATCGGGCCACGCAGGCGCTCACGCAAACGCGGCGACAGGTCGCTTGGCTGCACCACGTCGGTGAAGCCCTGTTCAATAAGCTCCTCGCGCGTGTAGACGCCCGCGACGATGTCGGTGCAGTACATGCGCGCCCAGTCGCGGCTCATGGCGTAGAACATTTGCAGCGGCGGCTTGCTGTCCCACAGCGGCGAGCCCTTGACCCATGTGATCTTCTCGCCGTTGACCTCCTTGCTGCCGCGACCGGGGTGCAGCTTCGCCAGCGTGAAGTCCTTCTCGGTGCCGGGCGGCGGAAACTGGCGCGGCTCGCTCTCGCCCTTGAACGTCGCGAACACGATGCAGACCAGATCGTCGCCCTCGCCCTGATAGCGCGCCTGCAAGCGTCCCTTGATCGGCGCGTACTTCTCGACCAGCGTGCGGAAATAGCTGCTGTCCCAGCCAATGCGCTGCGTCTTCACGCCGCCCGTGGTCTTCTCGGTGACGAAGCTCATCGCCGCCAGCGTCAGCGGCGAGATGCCAATCTCGGTCGAGCGCAGCATGATCGCCCAGCAGCCGCCGGGGTTGCCTTGCAGCCATGTCGGCAGCAGAGGACCGGCGGTCGCCATCAGCTTCGCGGCTTCCGCCATCTGCATCGCGTTCTCGAACCGCAGCCCGAACTCAGCGACCGGCACCATCGTGGTGCGGTCGGTCAGCACTTTCTCGATCTGACCTTCGGCCAGCATGCGCTTGGTGACGCGACCGTCATCCGGCTCGCGCGACTTCACGCCGGGAATTTCGTCAGCGGTGTGCTGTTCGGTCGGATGACCGCGCATCGTTTCGTCGGTCATGGCTGATACCCCTCGATTGCGAACCGCTTGCCGCGTTTGCCTGTGAGCGTTTCGTTCACGCGCCAGTCGCTGACGTTGACCATCGACGCAATCTCCTGCTCGGTCAGCGCCGGGTTCTGGAGTTTGATGTCGCGGATGGCTTGCTTCACCGTTGGCGTCAGCTTCACCGATGGTTCTGGCGCGCGACGGCTCGGGCGCTGCCGTGGCAGAAACGATCGGATCAGGATCAGCCGGTTGCGCACCGGGTCCGGTAGTTGCGCATAGGTGATCAGGTCGCCAAGCTCGCGATAGGCGCGGCCGATGTCGCTCATGGCACGTCTCCGACCTTTCCGATTTCGGCAAGCCAAGCGCGGGCCTCCTGCTCATGTTCTTCGGCCCATTCGCTGACAGCTTCAGCGACTGCCAAAGGAAGCGGTTCGACATAAACCTGCTGGCTGATGCCGACTTCATTCCAGACGGCGTCGATGTGAAACCAACCGTTCGTCCACTCAGGTTTGTCGCCCTTGCCTGTTGCCAAGACTTCCCCGGTACGATGGTCGGTGAACTCCCATTCGTACTCCTCGTCACCGTCGCTGATTTGGCCGCCATCAACGATGCGCTTGCCCGTGCTTTCAAGCTCTATGATCTTCGCTTCGATACGGATGTTGTCGCTCACAACCGCGCGTAGCGTTTCTTCGACCTGCGCAACGAGAGCCGTACCCAGCATTCTGGCGATGTCATCGCTCATGCCGCCTCCTGCAAATCGTATTTCAGGCGGTCATCGATCTGCTTGCGCTTCCAGTCCGGCAGGTCGATGTACTCGGCATCGTCGCGCCCATCGCCGGGACCGGGCCACTCGCCGGTCTTGAGGCAGTCGGCGATGACGCGACGCGCCACAAGGTTCTGGTTGTGTCCGCGCGCGAGGTCTTCGTCCTTCAGTTGCGTGACCCGCACCGCATAGGGCAGCGCGCTTTCAACCCACACCAGCGTGAAGCTGGTTGCCTCAAGCCCAAGCTCGCGCGCGCCTTCGAGGATCAGCGCGCCCTGCTGGTGATAGGCGTACTCGCAAATGCTGTTCTGGAGTTCGTAACGCATCACCGATTGCGTCGTCTTCAGGTCGGCAAAATCGCCGCTGTCGTTCGGCATCGCGTCGGGCCTGATCTTGATCCACAGCCCGGTCGTCTTGTCGATCCAGAACCCTGATTGCTCCAGCCTGCCGCGCAGGATGCCAGCGAGAAACATCGGATGAACGCTGAGTGTGGCAGCCATGCCCTCAAGCTGTTCGACGTTTTTCTCGGTCAGAACGATCATGTGGTCCCGCTTCCAGCGCTTCACTTGGTCCCTGCCGTCATCGCTGTTCCATGCCTTGCCGCGCCACTTCTCAGGCTTGATCACGAAGCGACTATCGAAGCCCGGTTCGCGCGCGACGATCCAGTGCAGCGCGCTGCCAAGGGCCATCGCTTCGGTTTCCTTCGGCTCGGGCCGTTTCGGATTGAGCGGCGATTTCGCGAACGCATGCGCGGGCGACCCGTTGGTGACATCGCGATGCATCGTTGACGAAATCGACGGCCCTGCGCAGATGTCGGCGCGATGGTACTCATCCAGCGGAATTCCGCTGTAGATGCCGGGCTCCGTGATCTGACTGCCGTCCCATCGAATGCTCTGGATCATCGTCACACCCGGATCGTCTCAACGGCTTCGTCGCGATAGGCATCGATCAGCTTTTTTTCGAGCGCGCTGATCTCCCGCTGCGGTTCATCGTGCGCGTTGTGCTTTTCCGCTGCCGCGATGATGGCAGCGGCAAGGTCGCGGGCGATGTTGGCGATGGTCTTGTCGGACATGGCACAAAGTTCCTCCGAATGGCGCGCGCAGCGCCGTTCGCGGTCAGCAGTTTTTGGTTTTTGAATTTTCGAAACCGCGTGATCGGGAAATCATAAACACGGTTTTGATGGTCTGTCGCGTCAAGGGCTTTACTCTGAGGCCACTTTTTTTTCGAGTACGCGATGTAACGCGCCGTGTCACAAGATCGGCGTAACGCGATGTCACAGCGGCAGATGACATACAGGTCGCGCTAAAGCGCGCCCTGTATCAACATAATAGGTAGTTGTTTTTAAATGCCGCGCGCGCCCGCGCGTAGCATCGATCGTGCCAATCGATTTTTGGAACCGCAAAAATAAATGAAAGTAACGCGCGCGTAACAGAATGTGGCGACATCGAGAATGCGGCGCAGAGTAAAGCGCTTTACTCAAAATGCAGATTTTTCGCCCTAACTTTTTTTTCTGCTTGACCGAACAATTTCGGCGAGAGCAAAAATCTCTGCTGCGAAAATTTTGTCTCGATGCCAGCGTGGATCACATCACGGGTCCGCGCCAATACCTTTCCCCAGCAAGCCAACCGGAGGCCAGCAAATGGCGAACCCAGCAACCGCAAATGAGCCAGCGGCGGAAGACGTTCAAGCTGCCGTGGAAGCTATAGAAAAGCTCGACGGCGACCTGCTGTCAGAGAAGATGGCCTACATGAACCGGTGCAAGATCATCCGCAAAATGAAGGCCGACAAATACGATCACGCCAGTGATCAGGGCATCAGCAAAAAACTGCTGAAAAAGAAAATCAAGGAACGCGATCTGGAACGCAAGATCGAGGGCATCACCGAAGACTTGGAGGATGATGAGCGTTCCGAATACCAGATGTTGACGGAGAAGCTGGGCGAATTTGCCGACACGCCGCTGGGTCAGGCGGCAATGGCGAAGGCTGAAGGCAAGGGCAAGCAGACGCACATGGGGGTGTGAGCCACAATGCCAACCGTGCTTGCCCTCGACCTTGCATCCACATCTGGCTGGGCCGTAGGCGAGCCGGGCGGCAAGCCTCTGCACGGGTCGATAAAATTTGGCGGCACGTCATCGCACGAAGCGACCTTCACGAAGGCGTTCCGGTGGATGACCGACATGATGCAGGAACACAAACCGACGCTGGTGGTGTGGGAAGCGCCGCTCGCCGGGTTCAAGAGCGGCAAGACCACGGTTGACGTGACGACCATCCTGTTCGGGCTACCCGCCGTGGTCGGCACCGTCGCCTATCAATGCGGCGTCTATGACATCCGTAAGGCCGACACCGCCGCCATCCGGCATCACTTCATCGGCTGCAATCCAAAGCGCGCCAAGGCAAAGCCGATGGTGGTCCGGCAATGCTTTGCGATGGGTTGGGAAGTTGCTGACGATAACGAGGCCGATGCGTTGGCGACGTGGTCCTATATGTGCTCGCTGATCGAGCCGAAACTTGCGCTGATGCCAACACCGTTGTTCGGGCGAGGTGCGGCATGAGTGAACCGATTTGGGTCACGCTGACAAACCGCGAAATGATGATGGGAGCAGAGTGCGGGATCATGCGCAACATAGCCTGCATGATCGACGGGCGGGAGCCAGCAAATGGGTTCGATGTCGAGAAGGGTGACGATGCGTGGAAAATTCACATCGAAGGTGCTTGCGGTGAAGTGGGAGCCGCTAAAGTGATGGGTCGTTTCTGGTCGCCGACCGTCAACACCTTCAAGGCTGCCGACATCGGTCTGACAATTCAGGTCAGGACCAGATCGCGGCATCATTACGAACTTTATGTGCGACCGAAGAAAGACAACGAGGACCATGCGTTTATTCTTGTAACCGGGACGGCTCCGCGTTTTGCCGTGCGCGGCTGGCTTATGGCGAAGGATGCGCAGCGTCCAGAGTGGGTGCAGACGTATGGCGGTCGTCCCCCAGCATGGTTCGTCCCGCAGAACGTCCTGCACGACATCCGTGATCTGTGTTTGAAGGCATTGGTGGTCGCGTGAACATGCATGAGCCGCCATCATCGTTTGCTGTGCATATGGCATCGGTCGCCGCCGAATTGCTGGGCGCACCAAACTTGCGACTGTCGAGCGATGTCGAGCGGCGCTATGGCTCACAAGGGTCAGTGTCGATCGATCTGGCGAACGGCACCTTCTATGACCACGAAGCCAAATCAGGCGGCGGTGTGCTCGATCTGATCGCGCGGCACAACGGCTGCGACCACAAGGCTGCCATCGAATGGATGAAGCAGCACGGATACCTCGAACCGGATCGCGAGGAACAACAATTCAACGGCAAGGCGCTGCTCGGCCGCGAGGTGGCGCATTACGACTATGTCAACGAGAACGACGAATTGCTTTTTCAGGTGGTTCGCTTTGAGCCGAAGACATTCCGCCAGCGCCGCAAGCCGCGTCCCGATGATGCGCCCGACAAAATAAAATATGGCTGGGTCTACAGCGTGCGCGACATCGATCAGGTGCCATACCGATTGCCTGAATTGGTGGAGACGATCGCGAACGGAAACACGGTGTTCGTGGTCGAGGGCGAGAAGGACGCCGACAATCTGCACAAGATCGGCGTGCCAGCAACGTGCAACCCCGGCGGCGTCGGCAAATGGCACAACGGGTTGACCGCCTATTTCCAAGACGCCGACGTGGTGATCATTCAGGACAACGATCCGCAGGCGCACAATCCAGAACCACCCAAAGGCGACGGCAAGCTGCGTTTCCATCCTGATGGCAGGCCGGTGCTGCCCGGTCAGGATCATGCGCAGGATGTTGCCAAGCAGGTGCAGCCGATCGCCTCACGCGTGCGCGTCCTCGACCTCGCGCCGCACTGGCCCGACATGCCGCTCAAGGGCGACGTGTCCGACTGGATCAAAGGCGGCGGCACGGCAGATGCCCTGCACGCGCTGGTCGCCAAGACGCCGACATGGGCACCAGCGCCGTTCAAATCCAAGTTTGGCGGGCTGCGCTGGGAGCAGATCGCCACGCTCGGTCATGAGACTGGTTACACATGGCTGATCGAGGACATCATCCCGATGGGAGAAATCAGTCTCGCCTTCGGTGACAGCGGCAGCGGCAAGTCGTTCGGGATATTCGACATGGGCATGTCCTGCGCGCGCGGCCTGAAGTGGAACGGCAAGAACGTCGAACCCGGTCTGGTGATCTATGTCGCGGCAGAAGCTGGCAAGGGTTTCGGCAAGCGCAAGCTCGCCTATTCGATCCAGCACGAACTGCCGCACGGTCAAGCCTTCCCGTTCTATCTCTGCACCAAGCGGCCAGATTTTTTTTCGAGCGACGACGACCTGCTGGCGCTGATGGAAGAAATCGAAGCCATCTGCAAAAGCTACGGCGAACATCTGGTGCTGATCGTCATCGACACGCTCAGTGCGCTCGCGCCCGGCATGAACGAAAACGCCAGCCAAGACGTGTCGATGGTGCGCAAGCGGCTGGTCAGATTGCAGGAGAGGTTCGGCGTTGCGGTGGTGCTTGTGCATCACAAGCCGAAAGGCGGCAGCCAGCCTCGCGGGCATTCATCGCTGACCGCCGACTTCGAAACCACGATCGAGTTTGAGCTTTCCGACAGAAAGACATCGAGCGGCGGCACCGTTCACAAGGCGACCGTGCGCAAGCAGCGCGAAGGAAAGTCGGGCATCAAGTGGGAATTCACCTTGCCCGTGATCGCGGTCGGGCAAAACAAATGGGGCAACACCGAAACATCGTGCGCCGTGGTGCCGTTCGATGTCGGACAGGTGACGCAGCAAAACGGCTACAACCCGACTGCCAACGAACGCCAGTTGATGATTGCGCTGTACGACGCCATCAACGAGCACGGCATGCCGCCGCCGTTCAAGGGACTGCCGAAGGAAATCACCAAGGTGGTCGATGTCATTTTCGTGCGCGACGCCATGCGCGCCAAGATGGTCGATCCCGACATTGACGAAAAAGCCGCCGACAACCGCTTTCGCGCCGCCTTCAAACGCAGCGGCGACAAACTGCGGGATGCGGGCGTCATCGGCATTCAGAAACCGTTCTGGTGGCCGTCAGGCAAGCCGGTCAATGGACTGTGAGGCTGGATGCTAAGGCGCGAGCGCAAGGAGCAGAAGCGGCAGCGGGTGGCGATGAAGCGCTACGTAGCGCTGCGCATGGAGGAGGACATCGAGGCGAGCGTCGCCGCCGTCACGCGCAAGGCCAAACGGATGCGCAAGGCAGCGGAAATAAATCGAGTAAATGGAAAAAACGCGCCGCCTTCAGGCACTTAGAAAACCGCGTAACGGCGTGTAACGCGAAAAGTAACGGAATGAGGCAGCAATGTGGAAAAGGAGGCAACGATGACCGAAACGCAAATCGCATCGCAAACCGCAATGACCCAATTCGAATTCGAGGAGGTCGCCACCCGCGTGGAGGAGAGGTTCGACCGCGTTTATGATCCAGAGAAGGTCGGCAGCGCCTTGGTCGAGAGCCAGATGGAACACAAGTTGGTGTCGAAAGGCTGGTGGCTGGTGATCCAGCGCCTTGGGCTGGCGCTCTGGATCGGCAAGGACAAGCCCGCGATCCAGAGCGGCGACCTGCTGCGCATCAACATCCGAAGGCACGACCTGCCGTAAGAGGTGACGCCATGGTGTTCAAGGTCGAAATCGATTTCTCGGAACTGGAGGCGTATGCGAAGCACGTCGGTGCCGCCGCTGATCAGGTGCCGTTCGCCCTCGCCCTCGCCTTGAACCGCTCTGCCGATGTCACCCGCAGGCTGTTGATTGAGACGACATGGCCGCAGCATGTGCAGTCGCGGAACAAGAGCTTCATCGCTGCATCGCTCACCACCAAGGAAGCGCGCGCCAGCAAACAGTCGCTGGCGGTCGAGATATACGACAAGCTCGATCGCGGTAACCTTGTGATGCAGGCGCTTGGCGGCACACGGGCACCGATGGGCGGATCAAACCTCGCCGTGCCATCCAGCGGCGTGCCAAAGACCTCACGCGGCGTCACCGCCTCACTGCGGCCCAAGAACCTTCAGCCGACCAAGTCCTTCAGGCGTGGTGACGTTCTCTATGCGAAGGACCGCAAGGGCAAGCTGCGCCTGCTCTACGTGCTGAAGCACCAAACCAAGATACCGAAGCGCGTCCCGTTTTATGAGGACTATGCAGCGTCGATGCGCCGAGAACTGTTGCGCACCATCCCGCTCGCCGTCCAACAGGCAATGTCAACGCGACGCTGAGACGATCAGGGAGAAGCGCAATGCCGAAGGGCGCAGATCATGTGCGGGGAGCGAGCGCACGCACCACGGAGCCCCGCATCGCGTCTGAAGGGGTCTGGAAAGAAATGACCCGCATCGGATTTGGGGTCCTTTGGTGGGCGCAGCCGGATGGGGGGACCGCGCGAT
>Ga0210392_10000192_pt1 | contig 47465 bp, 44 predicted proteins | sample IncBWC30OmetaG_FD_161057 | JGI IMG/M metagenome (GOLD analysis project Ga0210392, IMG submission 161057) | Forest soil microbial communities from Barre Woods Harvard Forest LTER site, Petersham, Massachusetts, United States - Inc-BW-C-30-O ... | reverse complement strand
ACGTTGTTCGCCGTCCCAGAACCCCAACCCTAAGTTTTTCGCCGTCCCAGAACCCCAACCCTACGTTGTTCGCCGTCCCAGAACCCCAACCCTACGTTTTTCGCCGTCATCCTGAGCGGAGCGCGAAGCGCGCAGCCGAAGGACCCCCGTATTTGTCGTTGCTCTTGCTGTTGCTGTTGCTGTTGCTCTTGCTATTGCTCTTGCTCTTGCCGTTCTGGCTTGTCATCCCGCAGGGATCTGCTTCTGCTTCTGCTTCTGCTTGTGCTTGTGCTTTTGCTTCTCTTCTCTTCTCGTCTCTTCGACAATTTCTTTCAGAAATTGTCATTCCGAGCGCAGCGAGGAACCCGCTGTCTCCCGTTCTTCCCGAACAATGCTTTTCGGCAGCTAAATCACATCACAACCGAAGCCACAACCAGGAAACCCCAAACTCCACTTCCACATCCGCCAAAGCCAAAGCTAAAAGCTCACTCCCGCCGTCCGCGCAGGACCCCAAACTCCCAGGTAGTCACGCTCGAGTACTCCTCCCCCGCCTCCACCACCGCACTCGGAAAATTCGCATGATTCGGCGCATCCGGAAACGCCTGCGTCTCCAGACAAAACCCACTCCGCTGCACATACGCCACGCCACTCTTCCCCACCAGCGTCCCATCCAGAAAGTTCCCTGAATAAAACTGGATCGCCGGCTCCGTAGTCTCCACCGTCAACGTACGCCCCGACTTCGCCGCAACCACCTTCGCCGCCGGCCTCAGCTCACCCGCCTTCCCCCGCACCACCCAGTTGTGGTCATACCCGCGCCCAAACTTCAGCTGATCGTTTTCGACCCCAATCCGCGAACCAATCACCGCAGCCTTCCGAAAATCAAACGGCGTCCCTTCCACCTTCGCAATCTCTCCCGTAGGAATCGCCTCCGCGTTGCCCACCGGCGTATACGCGTCGGCCTCCAGCGTCAACTCCTCCTCCAAAATCGTCCCCGAAGCCTCTCCATCCAAATTGAAGTACGCATGATTCGTAAGGTTCACCACCGTCGCCTTATCGCTCTTCGCCGAGTACTCAATCTTCACCACGTTCCCCCGCAGCGTATACCGGACCCGCACCGCCAGCGCCCCCGGAAATCCCTGGTCGCCATCCGGACTCACCAGCCCAAACTCCACGCCATCCGGCACCACCTCGCCCTGCCAGTTCCGCTTATCGAAACCCTCCACGCCTCCATGCAGCATGTTCACGCCGTCATTGATCGTCGTCTGTACCGTCTTGCCCCCGAGCTCAAACCGCCCCTTCGCAATCCGGTTCGCATACCGCCCCGCAATCACCCCAAAGAACGCATTCGTGTTCTCGACATACGGCTTCAGCTCGCCATACCCCAGCGTCACGTCGCCCCAAACGCCATCGCGATCTTTGGTCTTCAACGCCACCACCCGCGCGCCATACGAGATCAGCTCTAACTCAACCTCAGCACTCTTCAGCGTGTACTTGTGCACAACGCCGCCACCCGCCAGCGTCCCAAACATCTCAGCCTTTACCTGCGTTCCCAAACCGTCGATTCCCATAGGTGTCCAGCATAACCCAACCCCCCGCACGCGCCTCACCCACGCACCAGTGCGCGACCCCACAGGGCAATGCCCCTCCCGCACCCGCCCCATGGACCAGGCCCGCGCCGGAGCCCGCCGCTCCGGCTACCCCTACCCTGTACAAACCCTCTACAGCAGATGCACGACCATGTCTCGTATAAACACCCCGAGAATCACCGCCGTCAGCGTCCCAATCGTCCACACCATCGTCACCAGGTACGGCCGAATCACCAGCAGCTTCCGCTGAATATCGCTCTGCTGCTGCGACTCCATGGTGGCAGCATCATTCAGAAAAATCTGGTCTTCCTCATACCGTGTCAGCGTCCCACGATACCCAAGCAGGACCAGCAACATGGCCCCGACAGCTCCCCACGCAATCACTAAAACACGTAGTACATCCATACAACACCTCAAGACTCGAAATGAAGCAATTTTCCTGTACGTGTACACGAAAACTGCCCCTGAGCCGTCCTGATACCGAGCAAGTCTGGTCTTCCCGGGCTCGGGGGGTAGGAGAGGCGGTTCGACAGCATAATAGTCCCGTTCAGCAACGTTTGACAGTGCGTTGCTCACGAAATTAGGTATTTTTTTCGATTACCGCACCCATCCCGGCAACCCCCTTCATTCCACAGGGCTAGACCCTCATACCGCAGGCACCTGCCCCGCTTCCGGACCGCCCACCACCGGCCCCGGCGCCCCGCACCACGAGCAGAATCGCTGATCCAGCGTCACCGGTTGCCCGCACTTGGTGCACCGCGGCGTCATCGGCTGGCGCAGCGCAAAGTACAGCAGGAACCCGAACAGGTGCGGAAACAACGCAGCAATCAACGTCCACAGCACCGGCCGCATCGCCCGCCGCTTCGCATCCGCATACACGTACCCCAGGCAAAGCATCCAGGCCGCAACAAACGCGCCCATCGCCAGCCCGCCGACCGTGCCAATCACCACACCCAGCAGTGACGAGATACCGTTCGCGCCATGATTCGAAGCCGCCGCGCAAAACCCAACCACCGCTCCAATCATCGTCAGCGCCGCCATCACAATCGGCGCCCAGATCTTCGCACCCTTCGGCACAACCTCCATAAACTTATTCATATCGTCCGTCCCTTCCCATTCCCTTTCGCCGCCAGCAACGGCAACATCGGAAACAACACCAGCAATCCAAACGACGGCGCAATCCAAAGCGCCATCAACCCGTGATGCACCGCGATCGACGGCAGCCCAAAGAACCCCGCCGCCCAGCGTCCAACCTGCAAATCCACAACCGTTCCCATCACCGTCAACACCAGCGCCACAACACTCAACCGCATCCATCGCCGCCGTGCATCCAACTCCTCCGCCCGCGCCCGCACCGCCGCCATCACCCTCGCATTCAGCCCCGGCCCCGCCTCAAACGAGAACCCCTTCAACCCCGCAACCGCTCTCCGGCTCGCGCTCAGATACTCCGCACACGCCGCGCACGAGCGCACATGCTCCTCCACCAGCCGCTCCTCCTCCGGCGTCCCCGCGCCCGCCAAACTGCGGTCAATCCTCTGCTCGAAATCCCCATGCCTCTCAGCGCTCATGCTTCTCCTCCATCTGCGACCGCAACGCCGCCAGCCCTCGATAAATCCTCGCCGCCACCGTAGGCACCGGCGCTCCCACCACCGCCGCAATCTCCTGCAGCGACAGCTCCTCCATAAACCGCAACACCAGCGCCTCGCGAGTCACCGCCTGCAGCCCCTGCAACGCCGCCGCCAGCCGCTCCGCATCTTCGGTCCGCGCGGCCAGCGCAAAGGGAGAAGGCATCTCCGCCACCGGCGCCGCCACCAACGCTCGCCCGTCCTCCTCCGCGTCGAGACTCACCTCGCGCCGCCGCCTCAAATCATCAATCGCCAAATGCCGAGCCACCGTAAACAGCCACGGCTCAAACCGCGAACGCCCGTCATAGCTTTTGCCGCGCTCCATCACCCGCAGCCAAGTCTCCTGCACCAGGTCGTCGACCCCATCGCGCCGCCCCAGCACGTAAACCAGATACCGCACCAGCCGATCCTGGTACTCCTCCACCAGCATCTGCAGCAGCGCGACATCTCTATCGCGAAGGCCCCGCGCAATCTCCCGCGTATCCCCCGTCTCTCGGTTCACCGTGCCCGCCAATGCCATATCGTATCCGTACATACGCGGTGTATACGAAGCAGCCCCCCCAAATTACGCACCCCCTCAAAAAACCATCTGGATGGCTCTGCTTTTGCTTTTGCTTTTGCTTTTGCCTTTGCCTTTGCCTTTGCCTTTGCCTTTGCCTTTGCCTTTGCCTTTGCTTTTGCTTTTGCCTTTCTTTCTGTCATTCCCTCTGGGAATCTGCTTCTTCTTTCGCCTTTGCCTTTGCCCTTCTATGACAATTTCTAAAGAAATTGTCATTCCGAGCGCAGCGAGGAACCTGCTGTCTCCCGTTCTTTCTCCAACCCACCCAACCCCTAAAGCTTTCCCGCATTCCTCCGATAAAGAACCTGTATTCCCCCAGATGAAAAGATAGGGGCGGCCCGAAGATCCTTCTCGGGCCGCCCCTGATTTTTCCAACTTCTCTTTACGTTTACTTCAACTCAAGCCCCGCAAAGAAGTATCCAATCTCGAACGCCGCCGTATCTTCCGCGTCCGAACCATGAATCGCGTTCTCGCCGATCGACGCCGCAAACATCTTGCGAATCGTCCCCTCTTCCGCCTTCGCCGGATCCGTCGCACCCATCAGCTTACGCAGATCAGCAATCGCGTTGTCTTTCTCGAGCACCATCGGCACAATCGGCCCCGAGCTCATAAACTCCGTCAGCTCGCCAAAGAACGGCCGCGCCGAATGCACATGATAAAACCCCTCGGCCTGGGTCTTCGAAATCGAAATCTTCTTGATCGAAACAATCTTGAATCCCGCCTTCACAATTTCGGCGAGAATGGCGCCGGCATCGCCCTTCTTCACGGCGTCCGGCTTGATGATGCTAAAAGTGCGCTCTGACACGTAAATCTCCTTAAGTAGACTGCCCTACCAGTGTACCGCCCCCGTAGTCGCGCCGCCCTTGCCGTCGCCTTTCTAACTGTCATCCCGCACGGATCTGCTTCTGCTCACGCACTTGCCTTTCTTTCTGTCATTCCCTCTGGGAATCTGCTTCTTCCCTTGCCCTTGCCTTTGCCCTCGCCTTTAGCTAAAAGCTAGAAGCTAAGAGCTAAAAGCCGCCCCACCCCAAGGAGCCCCATGCCCCCCACCGAACCCTCCTCAAACAAAGCCCGCCTCCACCACGCCATCCCCATCTTCCGCGTCGCCAACCTCGCCACCAGCCTCGACTACTACACCCGCATCCTGGGCTTCACCATCCCCTGGCAGATGCCCCACTACGCCTCCATCAAACGAGGCACCTGTTCCCTCATGCTCTGCGAAGGCGGCCAGGGAAACCCCGGCACCTGGATCTGGGCAGCCGTCTCCGACGCCGACGCGCTCTACGAAGAATGGACCGCCAGCGGAGCCAACATCCTGCAAGGCCCCACCAACTTCCCCTGGGGCTCCCGCGAAATCCAAATCCTCGACCCCGACAACCACCGCCTCCGCTTCGCCGCCGACCTAAAGCCAGGCGAACCCATGGGCCACTTCATCGACTAGCCCCACCCGCAGCCGTCGTCTTTGCTTTTTCTCGACCCCGCCCAAAATCTCGTCATCCTGAAGCGAAGCCAAGAACCCCTGCAGTAGCCGTTGCCCTTGCCTTTCTGGCTGTCATCCCGCAGGGATCTGCTTCTGCCCTTGCCTTTCTGGCTGTCATCCCGCAGGGATCTGCTTCTGCCCTTGCCTTTCTGGCTGTCATCCCGCAGGGATCTGCTTCTGCCCTTGCCTTTCTGGCTGTCATCCCCTAGGGACCTGCTTCTGCCCTTGCCTTTCTGGCTGTCATCCCGCAGGGATCTGCTTCCGCCCTTGCCTTTCTGGCTGTCATCCCGCAGGGATCTGCTTCTGCCCTTGCCTTTGCCGTTGCGTCTGCGTCTGCTTCTGCCTTTGCCTTGGGCTAAAAGCTGCTCTTCAATATCTCCAGCTCCTCAAATCCGCCCCCACCGGCGCGGTCTTCTCCATCCGCTCCACAATCTGCGACACATACATCTGGTTGTAATGCATCCGCGAATAAGCATTCGGCTTCGTAGGATCCCCATTCCAGCAATGCTCCGCGCGCGGCCCATACTTCACCTCGCCGTCATAAGGAACCCCATACCCCGGCGTCCCCGTCTTCACCAAAAAGTCTTCCATCAGGTAAACGGCATTGTTCAAAAAGTAAGTGTCATCCGACCCAACATACAGATGAATCTTCCCCTGCAGCTTAGGCCCCAAAGGATTCTCAGGCCTCGCCCAATCCCTCTGCAGCATCGCATCGAGATCGTAATGCTCCCGCCAATACTCCGCCGTCTTGTGATCGATCGCGCCGGTCGTCTTATCAAAGATCGGCAACGGATACCCATCCTTCCCCTGCGGCGAATACACAGCCTGCCAGATATCAAACTGGTCGCCAGACCGACCGTGATCTCCCAACGCCGCCTCATACGCAATGTTGTCGCGCATCGAGATCAGCGTCTGCCCCAGATAATTCCGCATCGCCGGCTGCTCCACCCGCTTGTTGGCTCCCTGCGCGTAAAACATGTTGTCGTCCTTATACAAATCTCGAGTCATGTACGCATGAAAATCGACGGGATCAGGGCAAGCCACAAACGCCCCGTTGTAGTGATCCGGATAAAACATCTGCACCGCCAGCGACTCCCAACCCCCCGTAGACCCGCCATACAAAAACCGAGCCCACCCCGCGCCAATCCCTCGAAACTGCTTCTCAATCGCCGGAATTAACTCCGTCTCAATCGCATCCCCATAAGGCCCAACGTTCGCCGAGTTCACCGCATAGCTATCGTCGTAATACGGATTCGCATGCTGCAGTTTCACAATCAACATCCGCGGCATCTTCGGCGCAATCCATTCCTGATAGTTTTTGTAAGCCTCCTCCTGCATGATCCGGTTGTACCCCGCAAGATGAAACCGTTCCGAGTATTCCGGCTTCAGATTCGCATCCGGCGGCTCCGTCCGAAAGTCATCAAACTCTGCCGTGTAATGATCCTCCGCCACAATCAGCGGAAACCGCGCCTCCGGATGCTCATCGAACCCCCACGGCACCATCACCACCGCCGACAAATACACCGGCCGCCCCCAAAATTTCGTCAGCAGCGCCGACTGAATCTTGATGTGCCGAATGTACTTCGAATCCGCCTCCGGCTTAATCTCCGGCATCACCTGGTCCATCGAAATCTCCAGCTTCGTCTCCGGCCCCACATGCACCTTCACCGGCTTCGAATACAAATTCCCCGGCGCCATATTCCACTGCTTCCCCTCTCCCCGATCAGCCGACAGCTTCACCACCGACCCATCCCCGCGATGAAACGTCTCATACACATTCAGCACCGCCTGCACCGTATAGTCGCCCGGCGGCACATCCTTCAACGCAGTCCGCGGATACCCCGAAATCCCATCGCCGCCCTCGTCCGCAACCACCACCACCTGCCCCGGCTTCATCCCATCCACCGTCACGCCAAACACCTGCTGCGACAGCATCGTATCGTTGATCTGCATCCGAGGCTCCTCACTCGGATCATTCGACAGCAGCACCATCAGCCGTCCATCCAGCGCCTTCCCCGACACGGCCGCCGGAAACCGCACCGAAAACGTCTGCGCACCCGCAGACACACATAGAACCGCAACCAAACCCACAAGCACTTTGCGCATACGAGAGTATAGAACCCGTATTCTGCCGGACGTGCCCACTACGCGTGGGGCGGGCGTTCGCACGCCTTTTTACGGCTTCGCGTGGACCTCCCGTTGGTCGGCAAGAAGATTTCGTTCGCGACCAACGGAAGCGCCCAGCCGAAGGCCTCTGCCCGCAACGAAGTTGCCGCTCCGCGCGTAGCGGGCCCGTCCGGCAGGACAAGCGTCTCGTGTCCCTAAACAGATTCTCAATAAATCGTCGGCGGCCCCACGCAAACAAAACTCCCCGCCACCTTCACATCGCCTCCCACATACCGCGCCACCGCCGGATACACGCACACCGGCCGCGTCCTCACCACACCCTTGGTCTCATCGTCGCCCACGTACTCGCTCGCCGTCAGCGTTCCCGGCCCTGTCCCGGCCTGAACCCACTGCTCCAGCGCCGTGAACACATCATGCTGCGCATCTCCCCGAACCGCGGCGGCGCCCTGCCCAAAGTCCACCACTCCCGGCCCGCCATCGCAGTGCAGCATTCCCGGCACCATGTACAGCCGCACCGCCGCATCCGCAGCCGTCTTCCCCATCGACGCGACCACCCCGTCGTAATACGCCACCGTGCTCAGCGCCGGAATCGCCGGATCATTCCACCCGTGATACATCAGCAGCTTCCCACCCCGCGCCGCAAACGGCTTCAAATTCGTGTCCGTAGCATTCAGCGCCTCCCCCGTCTTCGCCAGCGCCTTCTTCGAGTCGCGATCGAAATCAAACGCCGCCAGACTCCAATCCTCCCGCTCATACACAAAGTCCTGAAAGTACCCCAGCCCGAAGTACATCATCGCCGTCTGATCACCCTGCTTCTTTCCCACCATCCACCCTTCCCAGCCCCCCTGCGCGCTCTCCGCCCCCGGAGAATACCCCGGGAACACCTCCCTCCCCTGCGCATCCACCTTCGCCGCATAAATCGACTGCAGCGTAGCCATCTGCCCCGCCGTCAAACACCCCTCCGTCTCCGCCCCCGCACAAGCCAGCACCGCCGGATCGAACCCGCACTTCGCCGGATTCCCCACCACGCCATCCTTCAGCCCATCCTGCCCATCGCAGGCCGCCAGCACCGCCGCCGTAATCGCCGGCAGCTTACTCGCCGGCAGATACGCCCCCGCACTCGCCATCAACGTCTGGTCATTCGCCGTAGAAGCCGAAATCAGCGCCGTCCAGTTATACGCCGGAGCCCCCGCCAGTATCCCGTCAAAATCCCCCGGAAACCGCTGCGCCTCCATCAGCGCCTCTCTCCCGCCATCCGAGCACGCCGTGAAGTACGCATGCCCCTCCGCCCTCCCATAAAACGCCTTCACCAGCACCTTCGCCTGCACGTTCATGTCATGCACCGCGCGCCACCCAAAGTCCTTCACCTTCTCCGGATGCCCCAGCGCAAACGTCGCCCCCATCCCCACATGCCCCGTATCCGTTCCCGACGTCGCATAGCCCTCCGCCATCGCCGCCGCCATTCCCTCATAGTCAATCTCTCCCGCAAACCCGCCATTGCCCAGCGCGCGATACTGCCCATTCCACCCCACCGGCAGCCACACCTCAGTCTTAATATCCGAATCCGCCGAAGGCGTATCCGTCACCATCACCCGGCAGAACCCCGGCAGCGTCCCCACCTGCGTCGCCCCCAGCTTCTTCACATCCGCCAGCACCGCACCCGCCGCCTCGATCGTCGCCGCCGTCACCTTCGCCCCCTCCAGCGTGACCGCCGCCAACCGCGCACATCGCGCCTCCGCCGTGCCCCGCCCCGCAGCCGCCTGTTGTCCCAACGCATACCCACCACAAACCACCCACACTCCCACCGCAATAACCATGTATTGGCGCATAAAATGCACTATACGCTCCGCCTCGCGCGTCCTCGCGCGGCTTCATGCGTCTAAGCAAATCTAAGGAGGGATGATGCGTCGCACTGCATGGATATGGGCCGTCGGCTCCGCTGCCTGGACCTTCGACGCCATCGTCAACCTCTACTACCGCAACCGCCCCCACGCGGAGCTCGCCTTCATGGTCGCCGTCATGTTTGCCATCGCCTGGGCCTACTACTCCCGCCAACCCACCCGCTAACCGCAACGTTCTTCCCGACCCAAAGCAAAAGGCCCAAGCACAGCCCAGGCCTCCGCCGTCACTACTCACTACTCACTACTCACTACACACTACTCACTGCTTCTACTTCCCCATCACCCGCTGCATCGTCTCGCCAATCTCCGCCGGCGACTTCACCACATGGATCCCGGCAGCCGTCATCGCCGCCATCTTGCTCTCCGCGGTTCCTTCGCCGCCAGAGATGATCGCGCCCGCATGCCCCATCCGCCGTCCCGGAGGCGCCGTCTGCCCGGCAATGAATCCCACCACGGGCTTCTTCACATACTCCCGGACGAACTCTGCCGCAGCCTCTTCCGCCATCCCACCAATCTCACCAATCATGATGATCGCCTCGGTATCCGGATCATCATTCAACAGCCGCATCGCATCAATGTGCGACGTCCCCACAATCGGGTCGCCCCCAATCCCAATCGCCGTCGACTGCCCAATCCCCCGCTGCGTCAGCTGGTACACCGCCTCATACGTAAGCGTGCCCGACCGCGACACAATCCCCACCGAACCCTCTTTATGAATCCGCCCCGGCATAATCCCAATCTTCGCCTTCCCCGGCGAGATCACCCCCGGACAATTCGGCCCAATCAGCCGCGACTTCGACTTTCGAACCACCTCCCACACCTTGACCATATCCAGCACCGGAATCCCCTCGGTGATGCAAACGATCAGCGGAATCCCCGCCGCCGTCGCCTCCAGAATTCCATCCGCAGCAGCCGGTGGCGGCACAAAGATCATGGTCGCATTCGCCCCCGCCTCCTTCACCGCTTCATCGACGGTATTGAACACCGGCCAACCCTCAAACGTAGTCCCGCCCTTCCCCGGCGTAACGCCCCCCACCACCTTTGTCCCATACTCCGCGCAGCCCTTGGCATGAAACGACCCCTCACGCCCAGTAATCCCCTGCACAATAAGCCGCGTTCCCTTACCAACCAATACCGACATTTGCTCTCCTGATTCCGCCTAAGCGGCGCGCTGCTGTAGATGCCTGAGTTCTTGCCCAAGTACTTGCCATTGCGCAATGGTCTGCCCGAAATTCGCAGGATGAGTAGCCCAGGCGATGATCGATTCACCGGCCTTCCGAACTTGCACATGTGACGAGCACTGAGCCAGATCTTCGGCATCTCTCGTCAGGTGTTGCCATGCTCGACGGCAAGCTTCGGTCTTGCCATACAAAATCAGTAGAGCTGGTTCCTTGGAACGCATCTCGTAATCGATCTTCTCAAGACGGCTTTCCAGGTACGACCGACGATCTCGTTCGACGCCAAGGTTGTGCGCGGCGATCCCGCTCAGTTCAATGACGCAGGTCTCTGCGTTGATCGCGTGGCCCGGGTGGCCCGGGTGTCGCCCCCAGTGTTTCTGCTGATAAGAAAGCCGATCACTTATCCCTTTAGCGCCATACCCGACTAATACGGAGATAAGCCGCGTCCATGTGCGCTGCGGAGTCGGCTTGTCACCATGCCATCTCGAGTCTTCGATCTGCAAATGAAACTCCAAACAGTCGTCCAACTCTTGACTACCAAGGTCGCGCCAAGCAGCATACCGTTTCCGCAGCTCACTCTCGTCTTTGGACATCCCCTGCTCCGGGCCAAGGAACCAATACGGTACTTCCCAGGAACCGAAACCAAAACTCTTCTCTGCCATATCTTGGAAGGCTTCCATGGCGGCTATCCCTTCGCCGCAGCCACAGCCATATCGGCGGCTTCTTTCATCGTTGATCCAATTTGAACTTTCATCCCAGATTTAGCGATGATCTCGCGACCTTCTTCCACGTTCGTACCTTCAAGGCGAAGGATGATCGGCAATTGAACATTCAACTTTTTCGCCGCCGCGACTACAGCCGTCGCGAGGACATCGACCCTGAGTATCCCGCCAAAAATATTAATAAAAATCGCCTTCACATTCGGATCCGACAACAAAATCCCAAACGCATTCTCAATCTGTTCCTGGTTCGCGCCACCGCCGACATCCAGAAAGTTCGCCGGCGCCCCGCCCGCATACTTAATAATGTCCATCGTCGCCATCGCCAAACCAGCGCCATTCACCATGCAAGCAATCGACCCATCCAGCTTGATGTAATTCAGCGCAAACTTGCTCGCCTCAACCTCGAGCGGATCTTCCTCCGAAATATCCCTCAGCTCTTTCAAATCCTTGTGCCGGAACATCGCGTTGTCGTCGAAGTTCATCTTGCAATCCAGCGCCAGCAGCTTCCCATCCTTCGTCGTGATGAACGGATTGATCTCCATCAGCGTCGAGTCGGTATCCATGAACGCCTTGTACATCCCCATCATCAGCCGCGCCGCTTCCGAGATCTGCGCCGGTGCCAGCCCCAGCTTGAACGCCAGCTTGCGCGCCTGGTACGGCTGAAACCCAATCGCCGGATCCACATACTCCTTGAAGATCTTCTCCGGAGTCTCCTGCGCGACTTCCTCAATCTCCATCCCGCCCGCCTGCGATGCCATGAACACCACCTGCGCCGACGCACGATCCAGCACCAATCCCAGATACAGCTCGCGATCGATCGCCGACCCGGCTTCAATCAGCAGCCGCTGCACCTTCTGCCCCGCCGGCCCCGTCTGGTGCGTCACCAGCTGCATCCCCAAAATTGACTTCGACGCCGCAGCCGCCTCCGTCATCGACTTCGCCAGCTTCACCCCCCCACCCTTCCCGCGCCCTCCCGCGTGAATCTGCGCCTTGACGACCACCACAGCGTTCCCCTCCGAGAAAAGCTGCTTCGCCGCCGTGTCTGCCTCCTCCAGCGTCGTCGCCATCTCCCCGTTGGGAACAGCCACTCCATACTTGCGCAGAATCTCTTTCCCTTGGTACTCGTGGATCTTCATGCGGACTCCAGCCTTGCAGTTTCGGTTAGGACGGTTTGCGATCCCACCATCGGGATCATCCTAGTCACTCGCGCAAGACCCTAGCAACTACGCGCGGCGATAATCGGAAAAGTTGGGCGATTTTTGCTCCTGTCAAGGACACTTGACTTTTGCCTGAACCCTAGTCAAGCGTCCTTTACATTCGACCTCAGAACTGTCAAGCAAACTTTACGTTTCACCCGGAAACCTGCCCGCCACCCGTCCCGAAACACCGCCACACACCCCCGATTTGTCACCCGAAACCAGGCTGTGTCAGCACTTTTTGTTACTCTCAGAAGCGCACATGCCTATCCAGAACGAGCTCCGGCGCATCCTCGAACAGCGCGAAACCCTCTCGCACTCCGAGGCCTCCACGCTCATGCAAACCATCCTCGCCGGCCAGGCCAGCGACATCGAATTAGCCGCCCTCCTCGGCGCCCTGGCCGCCCGCGGCGAGACCGCCGCCGAGATCGCCGGCTTCGCCTCAACCCTCCGCAGTGCCTCTAACCCTCTTCCCCTCAGCAACCTGGAGCAGCAGGACTTGGTCGACACCTGCGGCACCGGCGGCGATTCCAGCGGCACCTTCAACATCTCCACCGCCGCCGCCCTCGTCGCCGCAGCCGCCGGAGCCCACGTAGCCAAGCACGGCAATCGCGCCATTACCTCCGCCTGCGGCTCCGCCGACGTCCTCGAAGCCCTCGGCATCCCCATCCACCTCTCCCCCACCGATGCCGCCACGGCCCTCCGCACCCACCACTTCGCCTTCCTCCTCGCCCCCTCGCATCACCCTCAATTGAAAGCAGTTATGCCCGTCCGCAAAGCGCTCGGCGTACGCTCCATCCTGCACATCCTCGGCCCCCTCCTCAACCCCGCCGGAGCCCGCCGCCAGGTCATGGGTGTCTACCACTCCCGCCTCGTCCCCCTCGTCGCTAACGCCATGATTCTGCTGTATATCCAGCACGCCATGGTAGTCCACGGCGACGGCAAACTGGACGAAATCGCCCTCTCCGGCCCCTCCGAAATCGCCGAACTCCGCAGCAGCAAAGTCACCCAATACACCATCAGCCCCGAAGATTTCGGCCTCCAGCGAGCCCCCCTCTCCGCCCTCTCCGGCGGCAATGCCTCCGACAACGCATTGATTCTAAAGCAAATCTTCGCCGGAAAAACCGGGCCCCCGCGCGACGTAGTTCTCCTCAACGCAGCCGCCGTCCTGACCGTAGGCGGCCTCACCCCCAACCTTCGCGACGGTATCGCTCTCGCCGCCAAAACCATCGACAGCGGAGCCGTCACCCGCCTCGTCGACTCTCTCCAACAAACATAAGAGGCTCATATGGCACGAGTTACCGGTATCGGCGGAGTCTTCCTCCGCTCCAGCGACCCCAAGGCAACCGCGAAATGGTACGCCGAACACCTCGGCATCACCCTCAGCGACTTCAACGGCACCGCCTTCCAATGGTCCGACGAAATCCCCGCCGGCACCGGCATGACCGCCTGGTCGGCCTTCCCCCAGGACACCAGCTACTTCGGCGATGGCCCTCAACAGGTCATGATCAACTACCGCGTAGATGACCTGGATGCTTTGCTTGCCTCACTTAGCGCGGCAGGCGTGTGGATCGATCCCAAGCGCGACGACGCCTCCTACGGCCGTTTCGCCTGGATCAAAGACTGCGACGGCAACCGCCTAGAGCTCTGGCAACCGCTAGCCTAAGAGAATACGTCCGCCTCTGCCGTACACTGTGGCGATGTCCCCCCGCAACCCTCGCACGCGAGCCCCCGTGTGGCTCATGGGCCTATCCAACGCCACCATCGGCCTGGCTGGCGGCTTCATCGTCCTGCCCTTGCCCCAAATGCTCGCCGCCCAGGGCGTCCCTGAAATCCGCATTGCCGCCATCAGCGCAGCCTGCCTCTCCCCGGGATTCTGGGTCTTTCTGCTCGGCCCCATGCTCGACATTCGTTTCACCCGCCGCTTCTATGCTGCTGTCTTTGCAGCACTTGCAGGCATCGGACTCATGACGGCCGTCCTCATGCGCGGCCACCTGCTCACTCTCGAGATCCTGCTGATGGTCGCCTACGCCGCCTCCGTCCTGAGCTCAAATGCTCTCGGCGGCTGGCTGGCCGGCGTCATTCCCGAAGTCGCCGAAGCCGAGCGCGACAACCCCAACCACGAAGGCGCCCGCCTAAGCGCCTGGACCCAGGTTGGCCTCTTTCTTGGCAATGGCCTCATGGCCGGCATCGCCGCCGAGGGTATGCGCCGCCTCCCGTTAGGCCTCATCGCACCCCTCCTCGGTCTCCTGGTCGTACTCCCCGCCGCCGTCTTCCCCTGGATCCCTGTCCCCGAACTCACCTCCCCCGAGGACGCCAAATCCACCCTCAACCTCGCCCGCGACGGCTTCAAAAAGCTGTTCACAGAGCTAGCCGCCCTCGTCAAGCGCCGCGAAGTAGTCCTTACCCTTCTATTATTTACAGCCCCAACCGGCTCCTTCGCCCTGACCAACCAACTCGGTGGCGTCTCCGCAGACTTCCACGCCTCGCCAGCCTTCGTCGGCCGCATGGGCGGCGTAGTCCTCGCTCTCGCCGGCGCCGCCGCTTGCCTGCTCCTCCCCCTCTTCGCCCGTTGGATCAAAGCCCTCCCGCTTTATTTACTGATCGGTACAGCAGGCAGCCTCTTCACCCTGACCTTGCTCCTGCTACCCCGAAATCCGCTCACGTTCGCAATAGCGTTCCTCGGAGAAAACGTAGTGCAAGCCCTAAGCTTCACCGCCGCAGTTGCCATCTGCTTTGCGACCATTGGCCGAAATAACCCCCTCGCCGCAACCCAATTCAGCCTTCTAACCTCCGCGACCGTAATCCCCATCCTCTACATGGGCGTCTTGGACGGACGTGTCTACGGAAGCCACGGATTATCGCGTATGTACCTGATGGACGGAGGCTTAAGCATCGCCGCGTGCGCCCTGATGGCAACCGTCATGTGGTATTTTGCTCGACCTCCCAGGCCCTCCCCAACCGCATCCTAACCAAGCAGCGCACCCCCGACCCGATCGAGCGATCATGCCAGCCGCCGTAGCCCACATTCTCCTGCCCTGCATCGTCGCGATCAGTCTTCTCCTGATGCTGCTGCGCCCGCGCAATGTTGCGGAAGTGTGGTGGGTCTCCGGCGGCGCTCTCCTCCTGATCACGCTCCGTTTGATCTCGGTAAAACTGGCATTTTCCGCAATAAAAGAAGGAACCGATGTTTATTTGTTCCTGATCGGCATGATGCTGCTCGCCGAACTCGCTCGCGACCAGGGTGTCTTCGACTGGGTATCGTCGGTCGCCGTCCGCAGCGCGAAAGGCTCCTGTTCCCTGCTCTTCTTCCTGGTGTACGCAGTAGGAACCATCGTCACGATTTTCATGTCCAACGACGCCACCGCCGTCGTATTGACCCCCGCGATTCTTGCCGTCATTCGCAAAGTAAAGGTCTCGCCCCTTCCCTACCTCTTCGTGTGCGCCTTCATCGCCAACGCTGCGAGCTTCGTGCTGCCGATTTCCAACCCGGCAAACCTCGTCGTCTTCCACACAGGAATGCCTCCGTTAGGTCACTGGCTCGCCACGTTTGGCGTGCCGTCCATGCTCTCGATTGTGACCACCTACATCGCAATGCGCGTCTTCTTCCGCAAAGACTTGCACGGCCGGATCGAACCTCTACCGGAGCCGGTAAAGCTCACACCTTCCGGAAAGATTGTCCTCTGGGGGCTGGCCTTCGTAGTCGCGGCCCTGCTCACCGCTTCGGCGATGAAGCAGGACCTTGGCCTCCCCACCTGCCTCGCCGCACTCGCGATCACAGCAGTCGCGTCGCTGGCAGCAAAAACCAATCCCCTCAAGCTCTTCCGCGACATCAGCTGGAGCACGATTCTGCTCGTAGCTGGGCTGTTCATCATGGTCGACGCGCTGGAGAGTCAGGGTGCACTCAAACTGACGCAGCAAGCTCTCGCCTGGACCCAGCGCCTCACGCCCGCCGCAGCAACCATGGTCGTAGGCTTCACCGTCGCAGTAGGAAACAACCTGGTCAACAATCTGCCGCTAGGCTTGATTGCCGGCGCAACCCTCCATGCCGCTCACGTCAAGGGACTGATCGCCAATGCGGTACTGATCGGAGTCGACCTCGGCCCCAATCTATCCGTCACCGGCTCTCTCGCGACGATCCTGTGGCTGCTCGCACTGCGCAAGGAGAGACTCAACGTCACGGCCTGGGAGTTCCTCAAGCTAGGGATGATTGCCATGCCACTCGCGTTGGCTGCGGCCCTTGGAGGAGCCCTCCTGATGGCAAAGCTCTAAGCCTTTTCCGCTGTCCCCAGTACTGAGGTGAGTTCCAGCTGCTCTGAGGCATGCTCGTCCATGTACGGATGGAAATGCGCACGGCAACGGGCTTCATAAAGCCCAGCCGCGCCAACCACCACCAGCTCCTGGCTCTGCCCCAGCCGCTGGGTATGAATCGCCGCCGCACCACAAACCATGCACACCGCCGACAGCTTCGTGACCGTGTCCGCAATGGCCATCAGGTTGGGAACAGGGCCAAACGGCTCGCCCGCGAACGTAGTGTCCAGGCCCGCCATGACGACGCGCTTGCCCAGCGCAATGAGTTCCATCGCGAGTGGAATGATGGCGGCATCGAAGAACTGGACCTCATCGATGCCGATGACTTCGATCGTATCGAGTTGCGGATACAGGTCCTCGCGCAGGTATTCGACATTGGCCACGGTGGTTGCCTCATGGGTCTGCGCGCTGTGGCTGGCAATCGACGACCGGTGGTAACGGAGGTCAATGTCCGGCTTGAAGCAGGCGACCCGCTGGCGCGCAATCCGGGCGCGCTTCAGACGTCGGATCAGTTCCTCGCTCTTGCCCGAAAACATCGGACCCGTGATGACTTCGAGGACGCCGGGAAGGTTGGTGGATGCCATATTCGCCTATCCTAAATTGATGCCAAGCAGTGGATAACTGCGGTATGCTGGCCAAGGTATCTGGAGGTCTCTCATGCGCTACGGTTGGTTGACGGCAGGTTTGATGTTGGCAGCTCTTACAGCCCCAGGAGCCCATGGGCAAGAAGCCCCAAAGCAACTAAAGGTTCAGATTTTGAACGCGACCGGTCAGGATGCCGGCTTCGCAACCTTCAAGACCGTCAAGAACGGCGTGAAGGTCAAAATTGAACTCAAAAACCTCGAAGTTGGGCCCCATGCCGTGCATATCCACCAAAATGCAGTCTGTGACGCTCCTGACTTCAAGGGAGCCGGCGGACACTTCAACCCCGATGGCAAGCACCACGGCTTCCAAAACCCCATGGGCCACCATAACGGCGACATGCCGGCAAGTGTCTCGGTGGGCGAGGATCACTCCGGGGCAGCGACCTTTGTACTCCAGTCGATCTCCCTGGATCCTGCCGCACCGAATTCCCTGTTTCTGAACGGCGGAACGTCGATCGTGGTCCATGCCAAGGCCGACGACCAGAAGACCGACCCGAGCGGGGATTCAGGCAACCGGATCGCCTGTGGTGTGATCAAGCCCTAAGCCAGGGAAAGTAAACGCGAAAAAGCCGCCAGCTGCTCCCGAAACCCAGATAGCATGGGCTAACACCGGTTCGTTGCCGCCTGCTTTGGTCCAATGGAACTGCTCCCACGGGTTTTACGTATGACAATCTATGGCGAGCGCGACCATTCCGGCACTGTTTGGGCGGTGTGCAAAGACACCTCTTGCGGTGCCGCCGGCACACTTTCGCTCCACCCCGCTGACACGCGACAAGATCCACGGGGTGCAACAGCCGCTTTCCAAGGAGATCCGCCTCGCCGAGGCGCACATGTCGCCTGAAGAGCCAAAGTCGCAGGCCCAACTGCACGGCGACCGCACTGCGGCTCTAGCCGAGCAAAAAGCGCTGGCGGACCTCGCGATTCGCTGCCTTGCCGGAGATGCCCAGGCCTGGGAGCAGCTGGCCAAGTCACAGCATCGTAGAATCTATGGCATCTGCTACAGGTTTACTGGGTCGCAGAGCGATGCAGAGGATTTGTCCCAGGAAGCTTTCCTGAAGATGTATAAGAACTTATCCAGTTTCGATCCGGAAAAAGGTAGTTTTATCACTTGGCTGACGACGCTCACCCGTAACCTGCTGGTCGACAACTATCGCCGGTCGCGGTTGGAACGCGTGAGCGATTCCCTTGACGAGGGCTACGAGGGCGAGGACGATGGACCGACCAAAGCGGAGCGCCTGACCGATGGCGGCAAGAGCCAGGAGCAACACGTTGCTGGACTCGAACTGAAAGCACAGATCCAGGAGGCACTTAAGCAGGTGTCTCCCGATTTGCGGGAAGCGGTAATTTTGCGTGATCTGGAAGATATGGATTACAAAGAGATCGCCGAGATTTTAGGTGTACCCCAGGGCACCGTGAAAAGCCGGATCAGCCGCGGGCGTAGTGAACTTGCAAGGCTTTTGAAACGTATAGAAGGGCAGGTGATGTGAGTGGCAAACATGAGCCAATTCGAAGGATTTGGGGAGCGTTCCGCAGCTTGTTCTGTCTGCGAGGCGATGCTGCCCGAAGCGGTCGACGGCATGTTGAGTGCGACAGAGCAGAGTGCATTCGATCGGCACGTTGCCGGCTGCGTGGAGTGTGCGCGCGAGCTGGCGGAGGCACGCCGCGGTGCGGCATGGCTGAGCATGCTGAAAAGCCAGGCTCCTGAGCCGCCTGCCGGGCTGTTGGCCAAGATCCTGGCCGAAACCACCGGCGCCGCTCAGAACCACGCAATCCCTGCTGCCGCTCCCGCCGTCTTTATTCCGGCGCGCCCGGCTGTGGCTCCTGCGGTAGTCGAACTGCAAAAGGGCTTCGCGGACCAAAGAGCGCCTCTTCGCAAGCTGTGGGACGGTTTCCTTGCCACCAACAGTGCGCGGATTATGTTTCAACCACGTCTCGCGATGACCGCTGCCATGGCGTTTTTCTCGATCGCGTTGACATTGAATCTGACCGGAGTTCGGCTGCGCGATCTGCGAGCTTCAAACTTTACCCCGTCTGCTCTCAAGCGGACCGTAGCCGACATGAATGCTTCAGCTACACGGAGGTTTCAGAACAATCGGGCCGTATACCAGGTGGAATCGCGGCTGAATGAATTGCACAATGAGGATGATGCATCCCCGGCGGGGCGTCGGTAAGGAAGGGTGTGGCAGGCATGAACGACGACACGACAAAAACGGACGGGTGGGGGCCGGCAGAAACCTCAAGTGACACCGCTGAAAAATCAAGCGAAGGAGCACCTCAAGCTGATCCACCACCGGTGGGTTACTGCCAGGACTGCGGAAAGCCGCTGACCCAGGAGACTCTCCGGACCGCAGGCGCAGGGGTATTCTGCGACCCATGTCTCACCGCTCGCGTGAGTGCTTCCGCTCCGCCTTCCGGGTACACAACCGTTCCTCCCTACTCCTCCGTCCCACCCCGGCCGGTCTCAACCAGTGAGCCGAGCCCAGTAGTAGCTGCCCTGCTCGGTTTCATTCCCGGTGTTGGCGCCATGTACAACGGCCAGTTTGCCAAAGGACTTGCGCATCTCGCCATCTTTGCCGTTCTTGTATCCCTCTCCGATAACGTGAACGGCATCTTCGGATTATTTTCGGCTGGCTGGATCTTCTACATGGCATTCGAGGCCTACCACACCGCGGTCGCGCGACGCGATGGTCTGCCGCTGCCCAATGCTTTCGGCTTCAATGACATCGGCGAGCGTATGGGCTTCGGTAAGTCATGGGGAACGGTGAATCCCGTGCGACCGGCTGCAGGCAGCGCCCAATCTGCTGCCGCCCCCCAGGCTCAACCAACGAATCCAGTGGCTGGTCAGGCTTACCCGCCGGTCAACCCGGTCCCGGCCGGAACCTCTTCCGATTGGGTCGGCTACGTTCCGCCATCTTCCTTTGGATACTCAACGGCAACGCCCGAGGCGAACGCCGCTGCCGCGATGTCAGCTCAGATTCGCGCGCAGGCGATGAAGGACGCAGGTGTCGGTCATGCCCCCTACGCTGAGACCTATACCGGCACGACCCAGGCCTACAGTGCAGCAACGACCACCGCGGCATCAACCGTCCCGTTTACGGCAGGGCGGCGATTTCCGACCGGAGCTATCTGGCTGATCGCCCTCGGCGTCTTGATCCTTATCGCGAATCTTCTGCCGAACTGGAAAGTGACCGCGCAGTGGTGGCCCCCAATCCTCTTCGCTGGGCTCTCTGTCTGGTTGTTTACTCGTCGGCTGCGTTCAGGAGCCAGGCTGGTGTGCATCATTCGCTGGCCGATCATTCTGATGGTGCTGGCAGTTCTGCTCATCCTGCACGCGGCCTACGTACCGATAACGATCGGGCTCGCCGCCTCGATATTGCTGATCGCTTTTGGCGGGCTCCTGCTGCTTGAGCGTGCGTCGAGTGCGATCCCTCCAGCTGCTCCCCCGACCGAGTCCGCTCCGTATGCCGGCGCTCCCTACACCGTCACTCCCGGGGGCAATGTACAAGCCGCAGAGTCTCCCGCCCGCGCGGCATGGGGCGCAGCAGGCAGCGAAGGCGCCCCACACCCGGCCGACGATACAAAGGGTGGACATTGAGATGAGCTCCTATCCGCCACCGCCCCCTCCGGGCCAATACCCGCCTGTGTATGATCGCAACTCCATGCGCGCCCAGCGACAGATCCTGCGTGCCCAGGCCAGGGCGCAAGAGGCGCAGCAACGCGCCCTGCGCTACCAGTTACGCGCTCAGCGACGCAGCCTTCGTCGCGGATCTATTGTTGGCCCGCTGATCATTCTCGGTATTGGCGTGATGTTCCTTCTAGCGGAAGTGCACAGAATCTCCTGGGGACAGTCCCTGGGCTGGTACAGCCGCTGGTGGCCGGCCGTGCTGATCGGTGCAGGCCTCGTTCTGCTTCTGGAGTGGTTCATCGATCAACAGCGCGGCAACGAGGCAGGTCATGTCCGGGTCCTGGGGGGCAGCGTAGTCTTTCTGCTGATTCTGCTGGTGCTCGCTGGCCTGGCATCGCGCACAGTGGAATATGGGCTGGCGTGGCGAGACCATACCTTCGGAAACGGCTATAACAAGCTGAATTATCTGTTGGGCGATCGCCATGATGCAGACTCCACATTGACATCTCCGCTCGCACAGGCGACGTCGCTTGTGATCAGCAACCCGCATGGAGACGTGACGGTCACCGGTTCGAGCAGCGACGGCCAGGTGCATGTAAACGTGCATACGCAAACGTATGCGTGGAAAGAATCCGACATTGAACGCAAGACCAAGGAGCTTCAACCAACGTTTTCGAGCGATGGAGGAGTCCTAAAGCTCAATATCAACTCCGTGGATGGTGGAGAGGCAGATCTCACCATCACCGTTCCGCACTCTGCTCCCGTGACGGTGCAGGCCGATCATGGCGACGTCAACGTCAGCGAGATGGCAGCAGCCGTAGCTATCTCCGCCAACCATGGCGACGTGGACGTGAGTGGCATCGATAGCAGCGTCACGCTGCACATGAATGACGACGACGGCAGCGTTACGCTGCACAGCATTCACGGGGGCGCCTCGGTCCAGGGCCACAGCGGCGATATCGACATCTCCGATGTGACCGGCGGCCTCACCCTGCAAGGCGACTTCTTTGGTTCAACCAATCTCGAGCACATCAACGGCCCCATCCACTTCACCACCACCAGGACCCAGTTCAGCGCAGCGCGCCTGGATGATGAATTCAACGTCGACAAAGACAGCCTGAATGCCAGCGAACTGCTCGGCCCCGTCGTCCTGAAGACGGAGAATAAAAACATCACGCTTGACCGTATTCAGGGCAGTGCGGATGTCTCGGATCGTAACGGATCCGTGGAATTGACCCACGCTCCGCCGCTCGACACCATCTCGATACAGAATCAGCATGGCTCCGTCGACCTGGGGTTGCCAGGCAATGTCGGGTTCACGCTGAATGCGCAGACCAGGAACGGCGACATGGAGAACGACTTCGGCCTTGTTCCTGTTGGCGATAACGACGTTCACACCCTCCGAGGACGCATCGGCGGCAGCGGCCCCACGGTGACCATCACAACGACCGACGGTGATGTGACGGTCAGGCGCAGCACCGTGGCACCGCTGCCACCTGCACCTCCGCCTGCCCCACGCATTACCTTGAAACCTCCGCCTCACAAGCCTGCTGCGGCTCCCCGCCCTCCGACTGCGCCTGCTCCCCCTGCCAACCAGGACTAATGCATTTTGATTGCGGCTCGCGATCCTTTGCACCGCAACCTGAGTAACGCCGGGCCTTGTGATTTTGAGACATAACCAACTATTCATTGGGAAGAAACGATAGTCTCTGGTGGCCGGGGATATTGCTTGGTTTCCTAGGCGAATTTCAGTGCAACTTAGCCTCGATTCGCGCCGCAAATCGGCAGGTTTAGCCCTGTTTCGCAACGCACATTTGTACGTCCGCTACCCGACAAACGCTAAAGTGCGCCGACCTCGGGCGAAGGTCGCGCGGGTCCGGCGATCCCTTCGCGGTCGCGGGCCTCACGCCCTCGTTCGATACTTCCTAGATTGGCCACCCGATTGCTCTCATAAAAAGCAAGGTAAGTCCCTAAAAAATGTAAAAAGGTAGTCGCCAACGTATTAACTTTAGAGGTAAGCTATCAACAAATTGCTGCTTGTATTTGAAAGCGGAGCTCATGGTCGACAACGAGTCCATGGCCCGGTAGGTTCTTCTAGCCTGGAAGTCTTGACTGTTTCATTCTCCCTTGCCCGGATTCGGTGTGATTATCGCACCGAATCTGACATTTGTATGCGGATACCGTCCCTCGCATGGCTCGCTGCCACTCAATGTTCTCTGAGTAATTTTGAGGTATTAGGTAATGCGATCTGACGTTCTGCAAGAGCGAGATGAACCAACGCCTGAGTCTCCTATCTCGGCGGTGAGTATCTTGTTCAATGGCAATCCGCTGGCGATCTGGATATACGACGCCACCACCTTCCAATTCCTGGATGCAAATGAGAGTGCGCTCTCCCAATATGGGTATACGCGCGAGGACTTTCTGCAGCTCACACTGAGTGATGTGGTTCTCTCTGGCCAGCAACTGTCGCTGGAGAGTGAGGAAGGCGACCACGTTCGAGCGCACGCCAACGTGATCCAGCGGCACCTGCGCAGCGACGGAACACAGATCGATGTCGCGGTGCGATCCAATGACGTCTCCTACGGCGGTCAGCCGTGCAAGCTGGTGATCGCGGAGGATGTGACCGAGCGGCGCCACGTGGACGCCGAGCTGATCCAGATGGCACATCACGACGCGCTGACCGGGCTGCCCAACCGCATGCTGCTTTCGGACCGCATGGCGCAGGCTCTTTCGACCGCGCAGAGGCTGAAGCATAAGACCGCCGTGATCTCGATCGACCTGGACCACTTCAAGAAGGTGAATGACTGGTATGGACATGCGATCGGTGACGCCTACCTGAAGCATGTGGCCGGCCTTCTGACCAGCCGGCTGCGCGGCATGGACACGGTGGCGCGCATGGGCGGAGACGAGTTTGCGATTGTGCTGGGAGAGATCAGCACGGTAGAGTCCGCCGGCCTGGTGGGGAAGATGCTGTTGCAGGCGTTGAATAAGCCGACGGTGATTGGCGGATATACGATTCAACCCCGCGGCAGTCTGGGAATCGCGATCTATCCGGAGCATGGCTCGGATATGGACGAGGTTTGGCGCTGCGCGGATGCCGCGATGTACCGCGCGAAACGGGCCGGGGGCAATCGTTATATCGTTGCCGGGCCCGATGCATCGAGCTCAGCCGACGACAGCGCGGCGCTGGATAAGCGACTGCGCGAGATGCTGGAGAAGGAGCGGCTGTTGCTGCACTATCAGCTCCAGTATTCGCCCAATGACGCCCTCCGCGGGATGGAAGCGCTGCTGCGCATGCAGGATATCGGGCAGGGCTACGTCAGCCCGGACCGAATCATTGCGCGAGCCGAAGACAATGGCATGATCTACCCGGTGGGACGCTGCGTTGTCGAAGAGGTTTGCCGGCAGATGGACGCGTGGAAGTCGGTTTCGGCCTCTCCGATGCGGGTCGCGGTGAATGTGTCGCCTTCGCAGCTGATGCGCAAGGAGTTTGCGTCAGAGGTTGCTGACTCGCTGGCCAAGTGGAAGATCGATCCGTCCTGCCTGGAGATGGAGATTACCGAGCGAGCGATTCTGAACTTCGACGAGATCAGCACCGAGATGCATGAGCTTTCGGGCATCGGCGTTCGCTTTGCCGTGGATGACTTTGGAACCGGCTATTCTTCGCTTCAGCATCTGCATCGGCTGCCCATCTCCGCGGTAAAGATCGATCGCTCGTTTGTACAGCGGCTATGCGATTCCTCCAGCAGCTATCCCATTGTGAAGGCGATTATTGCTGTGGGACACAGCATGAAGATGGAAGTGATTGCCGAGGGCGTGGAGCAGGAAGAGCAGAGGGTGATTCTTGATCGCCTGGGATGCGACGGAATGCAGGGTTATCTGTTTGCAAAGCCCATGTCTCCGGAAGAGATTTCAAAGGCGCTGGTGAAGGGCCATCACCCTACCGATACGGATCACAAGATCTCTGCACCGTCGATCCGGCAGCCTGCGTCACGGCAGGTGCGGTCGATCAGCGCGTAAGCCCAACAGCCATCCCTCAAGCAGCGAACCCAACCGAAGACCCCGCGTCGCGCAACGCCCCCGCAAACAGGCGCGCGCAACGTGGAGTGCTTTGCAGGACAAGGCACTCCAGGTTGCGCGGACGCGCAGAAACATGCCTGATTGGGCGTGGCGACGCTGCGGGGTTAGCTATGCAGGTAGGCAGCCGTGTAGAGCAGAAGGCTAGCGGCCATGGCCGTCACTACACCACAGATCATGAGGAACGGGCCGTTGTCGGATACGAAGTTCGATAGCTGTTTCATAACAACCTTTCTTGGTTAGGGTTCGGGGTCCAGCTCTCCAACGCGGCTCTCAACGCTTGTGCCGAGAGCAGAATCGATGCCAGCCAAATTGCTGTACACTCCTTCTAAGGCAACTCTGTCGCCAATCGTAGATGTCCTGTAATGAGTCACTTGCGAGGCGCTAAGTTGGGTTGTATGCAGAAGTTTGCACACATCTTCCTCGCCGTATTACCACTTTGGTTCACACGTTCTGGGTGGCGGCAAAACGCACGCAAAACGCACCCTGGCCGCGCTGAAAAGCCTTGCGGATTTCCGCAAAACATTCAGCGCGGCCAGGGTGCGTTGCTCTCTAGCAGGTGCGGGGTTAGCCGAGGGCCTGGAGTGCCTGGTCCGCATCTTTCTGCGTCTTGGTATTGGGAGCCAGGGCGGACGCTTTCTTGAGATGCAGAATGGCGTTGGGTTTATCCCCGAGTTTGTAGTAGATCATTCCGAGGTGGTATTCGATGGATGGATTGTTGGTGTCGTTCTTCTCCACGTTCTCGAGCAGATCGCGGGCTGATCCGTAGGTTCCCTTGTTGTAGTAGGCCCAGGCGAGGGTATCGGTAGTATTGGGAGAGTTCGGCAAGCCGCGGTGGGCGGCCTCGGCCAGCGACAGCGCGACATCGATGTCCTGACCATGCTCCATCATGAGGTAGGCAAGGTTATTGGCAGCGAGCGGCTGATCGGGTTGATTGGCGAGGGCTTTTTTGTAGTAATCCTCGGCTGCGTTGTAGTCGCCCTGGGCTTCCTCGAGCGTTCCCAGGATGGAGTAGGCGCGCGCGTCGGTGGGGTGCGTGTTGATCCAGTTTTTCCAGGTCGCGATTGCGGCCGGAGTGTTTCCCTGCATCACCTGGGCACGCGTGAAATCGTTAAGAGCGCTGGCATCGTTGGGATTGACCTGCATGGCCTTCTGAGCCGCGGCCAGAGCTTCGGGACCATTCTTGGCGCTCAGCTGCAGTTCCGAGAGGAGGTCGTACATGTCGCTGTTGGAGGGGGCCTTGGCGATCTGCTGCTGAACCACCGCGATGGCTTGCGGAAGCTGCTTCTCGTGCAGGTAGTAGGCGACCAGAATACGCAGAGCGCGCGAATCGTTGGGGTTCGCGGTGAGCGCTTGTTCGACCAACTGCTTGCCTTGCGGCAGCTTGTTTTGCGAGAGACGCAGGGCGCCAAGCTCTTCCATGGCGGCGGCGTTGTTGGGGCTCTTGCTGATGGCGGTCTGGAGATCCGCGGCGCCCTGGTCGGCCTGCTGCTGATGGATCTCAGCGATGCCCTTCCAGAGATAGGCGTCGGAGGAGTCGGGGTTGCGGGCGAGGGTCGTGGTGGCGACCTGCATGAGGAGGTTGTAGTCGCCCAGCTGACTGGCTACGCCGGCCAGGCCGCGGGCGGCATCCATATTGCTGGGATCCTTGTGGGCAGCCGCCTGGAAGCTCTGCTCGGCATCACTGAGATCACCCTTGGCCTGTGCCGCCTGGGCGAACCAGAGCTTGACGGGAACGTTGTCTGGAGAGTTCTTCTCGGCCTTCTGCAGAGCAATGAAGGCGTCGTTGATCTTGCCGGCGCGGAGCAGCAGCATGCCGTTCAGGACCGCCACCTGGGGATCGCTGCCGTTGGACTTCATGAGGTCGTCAGAGATCTTGGTTGCCGCCGCATAGTTCTTCTGCTGGATGAGAATGTGCGCGTAGGTGACCTTGAGCGGAACGCTCGTGGGATGCTTGGCGACCAGGTTGGCATAGGCGGCAGAAGCCTTATCGATCTCGCCGGTGCGCGTGTAGTAATCCCAAAGCAGCTCAGCGCCCTGGGGGGTGTCGGAGAGGAGATCCGTGCCCTGCAGGAGGGTGGCTTCGGCGGCTGGCTTGTCGCCGGCACGGAGTTCGAGCCCGACCAGAGCGATGCGTGCGCGGATGTTCTTGGGCTCAAGCTCGACAGCCGTGGAGGCCTGCTGGCGGGCACCTTGCAGGTCGCCCTTCTTCTGCAGGATGCCGGCCAGGACCATATGCGCCATGGCGTTTTTCGGATCGAGCGAGATGGCCTTCTGCAACTCAGCCTCGGAGGCTGCTGCCTGGGTGGGATCTCCACCCTGGATGATGCCGAGGGCAGCGTGGAAGTTGGAGCGATTGGGATCGATGGCGAGCGCTTTCTGGATCTGCGTGAGGGCCTCGGCACGATCGCCCTGGCCGAGCGCAACGCTGGAAAGTAGAGCGAAGGCGTCTGCGTTGTTGGGCTGCAGAATAAGGATGGCGTTGGCCTGTTCTTTGCTCCGCGGATACTGTTTGGCAGCTAGCAGGAGAGCGCCGAGATCGAGCCTCGCCTGGACGTTGTTCGGGTCGAGCGTAACGGTACGCTGGAGTTCCTGATAGCCGGCGCCAATGGCGCCGAGCTTCATGTAGGCCTTGGCCAGATCGTAGTGGGCGGCAGCGTAGTTCTTGTCAATCTTGACGGCGTTGGAGAACTGAATGATGGCCTCCTGCTGCTTGCCCTGGGCAGCATAGTTCTCGCCACTCTTCAGATACTTCGCCTTCTTGACGTTGGGATCACGCGTGCATCCCTGCAGAAGACCTGCACTGATCAATCCGATCAACAGCGCTGAACAGCGAATCGTTCCCTGACTCCGTAGCATTTTCATCGAACTTCCTTCCATTCTGTGAATCAAACTGCGCGGGTGATCTGCGAGTGGGCGAGCGTGGCTGAAGGGTACACCGTATTGCTAAAACAGTTGCAACCCAACGACCACTCTCCCCGATCCGGGGGTCTTGGTTAGTTGGGGATAAAGCGCGGCAGCATGGGGACCACACGATCGGCAAACTTGACGACGCGAGCTTGTGCCGATGCGAGCGTCTCGTTGGGGTCGAGCGGTGTGACCAGGCGGACCAGTGCGCCGTCGGTACGGTTATAGCGAATCGCATCGGCCATCATGTAGGCCTTGGCGACATAGTCGTTGGCGATGCTGCGGCCGTGGGCGAGATACCAGTAGAGGACAACCTGCCGGACGTTCCCGTTGGCGATGACATACTGGCCGACAGCGTAGTTCTTCAGCTCGGGATTGTCGAGGTAGATCTTTCCGGAGGAGACAAAGGTCCATCCGGCGCCGGGAAGGCAGTTCTGCGGGGAGTGGATGGATTGGCCGGTGCGCTGGGTTGGGAAGTATCCAATGAAGAGCGATACGGGGGGTTCAACCATACCGCCGGTGGGCGCGGAGTTGGTATAGAGCCGATTGAGAAAGCGGCCATCCCCGAGGATATCGAGGGTGTCCTGACTGATTGGGACGTCCTGGCTCGACCACTGATCGATGGACGCGGGCAGCAGGTTCAGCGGCTCGCTGGGCGGGACGCGATCGACGCTGGCACGCAGGTGAAGCGTCGTGAACGCCGCCAGCAACAGAAGCAGCACGACCCAGAAGCGAGGGCTTTTCATTGTGTTTTCCTGCTTGAGGGAATTTTGAGACTCATCAGGCTGTGCACCAGATACAGGCAGCAGAGAGAAATGATGAACATCAGCCAGCCGGAGAATTCGTGGAAGAAGCCAACCGCCTTGTCCGGATTCCAATACTGCACGCAGAGGCCGGTACCGACGATGCGCGCAGCGTTGGCGAAGACCGCAATGGGGATGCTGGCGAGAGCGAGCATGACGCGACGCCAGGTGTTGCGCTCCAGGAAGTAGCCATAGAAGATGGCGACCGCAAACAGGCTCATCAGGGAGCGAATCCCGCTGCAAGCCTCGGCGACCTCCAACTGCATGGAGGGCAGCTGAATAATGTTGCCATCGCGCAGAACCGGAACGCCGAAGAGTGGGAGCAGGGCGCTGGCCATCCGGGAGGCCAGCAACTGCAGCGGGAAGGTGATCTGATTGAAGATGACGGCCGGAATGGGGATGGCGAGCAGGAGAACGAGAATAGCAAAGCGCAGTTCACGCAGCATGGCCCGTCCACACATCGTCCAAACGATGCCGGCGAGCAGCATGACCAGCGAGAGGCGGGAGAGGAAGAGCTCGGCCCCATAGACGCCCATGAACAGAACGAAGATGGCGGCGAGCAGCAGCCACACGCCCGCCCAGCTTTGCCGGATGGGCGTGTCGCGCAGAACCTTGCGCTTGTCCCACACCAGGAAAATAGCGAACGGTACGACCAGAAAGCCATGGGAGAAGTCAGGATTTTCATACCAATCCATGACCAGCTTGCCGATGACCTGGTAGTAGATGGCCGTAACCACGAGGGCCAAAAGAATATAGGGCAGCCACGGAAGCCAGGACTGGGCCGCCTGCGAGGGTGCCGGGGCGTCTTCGTTCTCGATCGTAGCGGCGGGAATGGTGGCGGATTGAATGTCCGGCATGCTGGAAAGTTACCCTTCTGAGACAATGCAAGCAATTCCGCTGCCACAACGTGCGCCCGCACGAGCCTATCTACCGATCACACAACGAGCCAGCCGCCAGGGCCCTGGTATTGACGGTGATTTGGCTTCGCGTTGATGTGAGGTATATCGCGGTACCGGCATACCCTTTCGCTGGTTGCAGGACGGGAGGGCGCGGTCATCCGAGACCTTTTCTGCCCAAGCTTGTAGTCGTTATCTATCTCATAAAAAGATAGTTGTTTCCGAAATTAGGACGTAGCCCGGCATCCGGAGATGGTCGTGAATGAGCGCGGACAGGCTCAATAGGTTCAATCCAAGGCAGCATGGCGGACGTATCGCAACCGCCCTGCCCCTGCACACCGCGGGATTTCCTGCCAGCTTGTCTCAGCTCACGCAAGACGTTTCGTAGGCAATCTATCCCTTAGAATTGCCGTTTTCCCACCGGCTGGAAGCGCATCCGATCGAAGGGCGCTGCCAGACAGGAGTCCCCTTAGGGAACGGAAGAGGAAGTCTGCTTGCCAATGTGGAACAGATTTACCACTTTCAACATCGTCGTGCATCACTTTGCATCCGGAGTTGAAAGCCTTCATCCCGTCCTCCTTAGTGTGCGTTTACCGCTGGAGAGCCAATCTACACAAAACAAGCGACTTGCTAAAGATCGCCTATTTTGGTCGAAAGAGTGCATGCAACTTTTTGCGTTTGGCCCACGCGGTGCTATGAGTATTTGCCTAAGGAGATCTCATGAGTGGTGTAGTGCGACATAAAGGAAGGTTCTGTGAATTCGCCTCTTCCTTTGTTCTGATCTCGGCGGCCGTGCTGTTGCTGGCGCCTGCTGGGTTTGCCCAGACGACCGCCAAGCCGGTCATCACCCCGACGGCCAAGCCGGCGCCGGCGCCCCAGGCAACGAATCCCCAGGCGGAAAGCCCAGCGGTCGATACGGACGCGTCACGGTACGTGATCGGGCCGGATGATTCCTTGCAGGTGACGGTCTGGCAGGAGCCCAGCATCACGGGAACGTTTCCGGTGCGTCCGGATGGAATGATCTCGCTGGTACTGGTGGGGGATATCCAGGCCGCCGGCCTGACGCCGATGCACTTGGCGCACGATATTACGGTCAGATTGAAGAAATTCATCCAGGATCCGGTGGTCTCCGTCGTTGTTGCTGCAGTGAGGAGCAAACGGGTATATCTCGTGGGAGAGGTACTGAAAGCCGGGCCGATCGAGTTGACGGCCGGGATGACCCCGTTGCAAGCGATTGCTGAGGCAGGCGGTCTCAGCCCTTACGCCAACGGAAAGCATATCTATATTCTGCGCGGCCCCCAGGGGAAGCAGACCAAGATTCCCTTCAACTACAAGCTCGCGCTTAAGGGCGATAACACTCAGGACGTTCCTCTGCTTGCTGGGGACACGATCGTGGTCCCATGAGGATATCGATGAAGGCATTCCTTATGGCACCTCTGCTGTTAATGGCGATCGGACGTCGGGCTGAGGCCCAGGCCCCCCCGCTGTCGACACCCCCAACCTTTGGCTTCTCTCTACCGTCAGTTGAGGGAACAATGACATACTCGTTGAGCGCATCGGAAGCATTTCTGACGGGATATAACGGCGGAACCAATTACTCCACCGCATTGAGCGGAAGTCTCGGTTATCTTTCTTCAAGTCCGAGCAAGCCGTTCAGCCTGGTGTATTCGGGCGGCTATCTGTACTCGTCGGTACCAGGATATGCGTCGAGCTCAACCTTCCAGAACCTGGCGGCATCGCAGGTGTGGACCACCAAGAACTGGAACTTTGTGATCGACGATGCGGTGAGTTATCTGCCGGAATCGCCGACGACCGGGCTCTCGGGCATTCCGGGGGTGGGGGATATCGGCGTTGAGCCAGTGCAGATCGGAGACCAGCCGGCCCAAAGCATTCTCACCAACTATGCGACGCGCGTGGGCAATGGACTCAACGGAGGCATCACGCGCACCATCAACAAGAGCCTATCGATCAACGGTTCGGCTTCATGGCAGATCCTGCACTTTCTAAACAATCAGGGCATCAACTCCTCGATGGCGAGCGGAAGCATTGGGCCTACGTATCGAATCAATGCGCGCAGTTCAGCAAGCGCCGACTTCATCTATACCTATACGGATAACGGATACGCGGGACAAAGCTTTCCTTTTGAAACTGAAGGCATCACCTTCCAGTATCAACGCCAGTTGACGCACTTCTTCAGCATGAACGTCGCGGCTGGTCCGCAGAGAACATTTGGAACGGGCTCTTCCGCTACGCTGATTCCATCGGAGGTAACGCCGGTGGCGAGTGCGACCCTCAGTTACAACCGCAGGACCACAACCGCCAGCGTGTCCTACTCTCGCGCCACGAACGCCGGTTCGGGCGTGGTGTTTGGGGCGCTTACAAGCTCAATTGGGGGCACCGTTCGACAGCAGTTCAGCCGCAACTGGCAGGGAGCGCTGACGGCCTCCTACTCGGAGAACAAGTCACTCGCAACGATTGCTGGATTGAATCAGAACTATAAATCAACGTTTGGCGGAGGCCAGGTATCACGCAGACTTGGCCGCTCGTTTTCCGGATATTTCAGCTACACGGCCGTAACTCAGAACCAAACCAATGTTGTAATCACCCAGCGGGCCTACAGTGGTCTTAGCCAGACGTTTTCGGTTGGAATTACCTATGCACCGGGCGCACAACATCTCGGACACTTCTAAGGAAATCGCATGCTTGGTCATCGTCCACTCGTAGTTGAAGACTATTTCGCCATCCTGAAGCGCCGCGGCTGGATGATCCTCATTCCTGCGCTGTTGGTGCCGATCATCGCCGTCGCGATCACGTATAAGATAACGCCGATTTACACGTCCCAGACGCTGGTGCTGATTGAGCCGCAGACGGTGCCGGACACCTACGTGAAGCCCATCATCGCGGAGGACCTCGATAGCCGGCTGGCTTCGATGAAGGAGCAAATTCTGAGCCGCTCGAGACTGGAGCCGATCATTGAGCGGTTCAACCTTGGAACTCCAGGCATGAATATGGACGACAAGATCCTCCAGACGCGGAAGAACATTGGCATCGTGCCGATTCATTCCGAAATCCAGGGGGCGGGTGGGCTGCCGGGATTCTTCATCTCGTTCACTGCGCCGGATCCGCACACCGCGCAACTGGTGTGCCGCGAGATTACATCACTGTTTGTGAGTGAAAACCTGCAGGCTCGGGAGCAATCGGCTGAAGGAACGACCGCGTTTCTCAAGGGCCAACTGGAGCAGGCGAAGGCTAACCTGGATCAGCAGGACCAGAAGCTGGCCGAGTTCCAGAAGCAGTACATGGGGACGCTGCCGGAGCAGCAGGCGCCGAATATGGAGATGCTCAACACCCTGGGTACGCAGCTCGACGCAACCACGCAGGCGCTCACTCGCTTGGAGAATGACAAGACCATGGTTGAGTCGATGCTGGCGCAGGAGTCGCGGCAGACGCCGGCGGCGCCGGGAATGAGGTCGACGCCACAAGCCGATTCGATCGAGCTACAGAGACTACAAGACAAGGAAGCAGATCTGGAAGCGCGCTACACACCGGATTACCCGGATGTGGTGGCGGTGCAGCGGCAGATCAGCGATCTGAAGAAGCAGATGGCGGCAGCACCGGCGGCGTCTTCCACTGCCGCCGCGACGCCACGCTACGACTCGCCCGCCACCATGCAACTGCGCGCGCAGCTTACGGCCATGACCCAGGCCATCACCCAGAAGAAGCAGCAGCAGGGCGAGCTGCAGGCCCAGATTCGTCAGTATCAAGGCAAGATCCAATCCACACCGCTGGTTGAGGCTAAGATGAAGGACCTGACGCGCGATCATCAACAGGCCCAGGAGTTCTACGACAGCCTCCTCGGCAAGATGAACAACTCCCAGATGGCAACCGACCTGGAGCGCCGCCAGGAAGGGGAAAATTTCAAGATCATGGACGACGCAAATCTCCCAGATGCACCGACGTTTCCCAACCGCATGATGTTCGCGATTGGCGGCCTCGTGCTCGGCCTCGGATTTGGTGTGCTGCTGATAGCGTTCCTCGAATACAGGGACAAATCTTTGCGGACTGAGCGCGATGTATGGGCGTTCACGAAGCTTCCGACACTGGCCACGATTGCCTTGATTCATGACACTAAGGCCAAAGGGAAGGGTACCATCGGCGGCCTGTTTCGGAAGAAGGACGTTGCGCCTGCCGCAAACAAATCGCTTGCGAATGTTGGTAGCTAAGCCATGTATAGAAAGTTCTTCAATCTGCAGACCAGTCCCTTCGGCACGAGCCCGGACCCTCGTTTCCTGTACATGATGCCGCACACCCGCGAGGCTCTTGCCGGGTTGGAGTATGGCATCTCGGAGCGCAAAGGATTCACCGTACTCACCGGCGAAGTGGGAACGGGCAAGACGACGCTGTTGCGCAGCGCGCTCGGATCGCTGGGGCAACGCCGGGTGTCGACGTCGTTCGTGTTCAATCCCCTGCTCGATCCGCTGGATTTTCTGGAGTTCGTTCTGACCGACTTCGGGCTTACGCCGAATTCGCGCACCAAGTCGGGTATGCTGTTGCAGCTCAATCGCTGGCTGATCGAACGCTATCGCATGCAGGAGACCTGCGTGGTGGTGGTCGACGAGGCGCAGAATCTTTCGTGGGAGCTGCTGGAGGAGATTCGCCTGCTGACGAACCTCGAATCGTCGTCCGAGAAGCTCCTGCAGATCGTTCTTTCAGGCCAGCCGGAGCTGGAGGAGAAGCTGCGGCATCCCAGCGTGCGCCAGCTGCGGCAGCGCATCTTCCTCTGGTGTCGCACCCAGTCGCTCACTGCTGAGCAGACGGGCGAATACATTGCCGAACGGCTGCGGATTGCGGGCACGACCAACACGATCTTTTCGCCGGAGGCGGTCGAGCTGATCTACACCTACAGCCGGGGGATTCCCCGCACCATCAACTTGATCTGTGAGCATTCGCTGATTCTTGGCTATGTGGAGCAGATCCAGGTGATCCCGGCATCGCTGATCGCTCACGTGGCCGCAGATCTGGAACTCGACATTCCGTCCTATCTTTCGCAGCCCGGGGATGGACTGCACAGCCCGCTTCGTCCAATGGAGACGGGAAAATTCATGAACTCCTTTAATAGAGAACCTGGGGGCGGCCGATGAGCCACATCTACGAAGCGTTACAACGAGCAGAGGCAGAGCGCAAGTCTGGCGCGTCGGCCGTTGCAACACCTGAGAAGCAGGAACATCAAATCCTGCCCTTCACGGCAGCTATGCCACTGGTGGCAGCCGAGGCTGCACATATGCCTGACGTAGCGGCCCCGGCATGGACAGAGGGAACCGTTACGGTCGACCCATCGTTCCTCAGCGATGTACGGCGCAGGCCATGGAATCCATCCTTTGAGCGGCTGCCTGCGCTGGAGCGCGGCGGTGTTGGCGTCGAGCAGTTCCGCAGCCTCCGATCGCGGATCCAGGAGTTTCGTGATCTGCGCAGCCTGAAGACAGTCTTGATCAGCAGCGGTTTGCCCCAGGAAGGCAAGAGCTTCATCGCCGTCAACCTGGCGATCAACCTTGCCCGCCACAAGAGCAGCAAGGTGTTGCTGATCGACGGCGATATGCGGTGCTCCAGCCTGCATCATTACCTGGGGAGCGAGTTCCATCCTGGACTTCCGGATTACCTATCCGGGAAAGCCACGCTGCAGGAGGTTATGCAACTTCCTGAAGAGGCGAAGGACCGCGATCCCTCGATGACCGCCGTGTTGAACAACATTACGTTCATACCGGGCGGCGATGGTGGAGACCTGGCTGCTGATCTTTCGGCGAGCAAGCGATTCGACGAGTTGCTCGCGACCTTGGCGCCGCACTTCGACTGGATCATCGTCGACTCACCACCGGTGTTGCTGGTTTCCGATGCCGTCAACCTGGCGCGATCGTGCGATGCAGTGCTGTTGGTTGCCCGCTCCGGTGTAACGACGTTCCCGGTAGCGCAGCGCGCGCAGCAGGAGTTGAAGGCCTCGAATGTTATCGGGTTTGTACTGAATGCCGTCGACAAGCCACCCATGAGCGGAAGCTACTACTACCGCTACGAGAGCAAGAAAGAGTAAGGCAGAACACGGTGCACGCATGATTAAGCTACTGAATGTTTACTATCCGACCCGGACAGTCGTTCTGATTCTGTGCGAAGCCTTTATTGTGTGCGGCTCCTTCGTGCTGGCGTCGGCGCTCGTTCTGCGTGGCGAGACGTTCAATGTGCTCGGGCATGACCACGGGATTATGAAGATTGCGATCCTGACGGTATGCACCATTTTGTGCGCGTACTACTTCGACCTTTACGAGCCGCAACATATCTCGGCGCGCTGGGAGATCTACTTCCGGCTTCTGCTGGTGATGGGATGCCTGGCGTTCGCACTGTCGGCTATCGTGTACGTATTTCCGCAGGCGGCGATTGCGCGGTTTGTATTTCTGCTTGGCCTGATCCTCGTGGTGGCGGGGCTGATTGCATGGCGCAGCGCGTTTGAATGGATCAGCGGGCACGCTGTGTTTCAGGAACGTGTGTATGTGCTGGGCGAAGGAGAGCGCGCGAGCGCGATCATCGAGACTATCCGCGAACACCGCGAGGCCGGCATGGTCGTGGTCGGGTGGGACGCTCCCGCAGTGGACAAGGCGCAACGCAAAAGAACGTTTGCCACGGCCGTTGAGCAGATGGCTTCCGAGACGTCCATCGATCGCATTGTGGTCGCGCTCGACGAGCGCCGCGGAGAGTTGCCCGTCGACGGACTGCTGGCGATGCGCTTTCGCGGAGTGACGATTGAAGAGGTAGGCAGCGTGCTCGAACGGCTGACCGGCAAGCTGCAGCTGGATGGATTGCGCCCCAGTGACCTTCTGTTTTGCGAAGGCTTTCGGATGAAGCCGTCGCAACAGTTCCTGTTGAGGATCGCTTCAACGCTGGTGGCAGCGATCGGCCTCATTCTCTTTTTGCCTCTGTTTCCGTTTGTGGTTTTGCTGGTAAGGCTTTCCTCGCCAGGGCCGGTGTTCTTTCGACAGGAACGGGTTGGCCTGAACGGCAAAATTTTCAACGTGTACAAGTTCCGCACCATGGTCGTGGACGCTGAAGCCGAAGGAGCACAGTGGGCTCAGAAGAACGATCCGCGCGTGACGCGGGTGGGACAGTTCATGCGCAAGACGCGCCTGGATGAAGTTCCGCAGTTGTGGAATGTCTTGCGGGGCGACATGAGCTTTGTTGGACCTCGCCCCGAGCGTCCGGAGTTCGTCTCCTGGCTGGCCCAGGAGCTGCCCTTCTACGAGGTGCGAAATATGATCCGCCCCGGCCTTACCGGGTGGGCGCAGATTCGCTATGGCTACGGCGCAACGCTTGAACAGAGCCGCGAGAAGCTGGCCTATGACTTGTACTACGTGAAGCATCAGACGCTGGGCCTCGATCTGCTGATCATGTTCGAGACCATCAAGACGATCCTTCGCCGCCGCGGAGCGCAGTAGTCACCGGCGTCGCAGGCCGATCGCCTCCCGGCCCGGCCGGAATGCGCGCAATCACATTCAATCAACGACATCTGAGAGACCACAGGGCAGCTGCGCGCGCGCGCGAGAGAGAGAGAGCTGCGCTCGCCCTGCAGTCCAGGGTCTCGCGATTGGGGTGCAGTTGAGGTACGCGGCGAGGGGGCGGAAGAGGCCGGCGTGACTGGCTGCATGGCGATGGAAGGCCGGCAACCGCAGGCTGACGAGTCTGCCGAAGTCGCAGAGTGCAGTGGGGTCAATGCGGAACGGCTTTGCTGCAGCGGCAAGCAGGAACCTCGGCGATGCCGTGGGCGCATCGTGGATCTCTGGTGCGGTCTCTCGGTCGAGGGGGGTGAGGAGACGAAGGCCCGCGGAGGGGACACTTAACATGAGAAGAGCCACCTCCGGGGAGGTGGCTCTAAGAATGTGGACAACAGCTTTTGTATGGCTGCAGCCCTCATCGTTCTCACGATGCAACAGCCGCGCTTTACTCAACCCACAACCTTCCTCATCGGGACGAGGCTATCAAGATTGCATAAGTAGAAACTTATCAGGTAGGGCAGGAGCCCCCATCGAGGCGGCCTGCACGAACCTGGGAGGTGAACAGTTAGGCAATCTTGGAAGCGAATTTACGACGTGCGATGCCAGCAGCGCTCAACAGACCGGTACCAAGCAGCATGAGGCTGCCGGGCTCGGGAGTTGGGGCGATGGTTGAGTCAGCCGAGAACGTGGTGTAACCGTTCTGGGTAGTGAGGTTGAAGTCACCAGCGGTAGAGGTGTCGATCAAGGCGCCGCCGATGTCGGCAGTTACCGTGAACCAGCCCTGACCTTCGAACTGTTGATCGTCAGGACCGGTTTGTGTCTCGACGGCGCTCGACAGGTAGTAGTTGAGCGTATCGGTTCCATTGTTGACGGTAAAGAAGGGAGTGCTGGGCAAGCTGGAGAACGAGCTCAGGTTTTGGAAACTGTCTGCGCCGTTTGTGAAAGCGGCCAAGCTCCCCGTCGCAATGGGATCGGATTGGGTTCCGAAGAACTCAATCGTACTGGAGGTGAGAATGTTTACTCCACTAAAATCGATGGTTCCCGGGCCGAGAGTCGTGGCGTAGGCCATCGAAGTAGAGACGGTTAATGCTGCGCCTAAAACAAGTAGCTTAGAAAGTATCTTCATTACATCCTCCTGAAAAAAATTACCGCTGTCGCGGGTCGAGCTGAATGCATTGCGGCATGCTGCAAAGAACCCTCCTCTTCGGAAGGGGGGCTACAGCAGTGCCGTCCAACCGATTCCTGAGATTCCTTAGCACCCTATCTAGAGCATCTGGATAGCCAAACATTAATTCTGTCTAATCAATCACTTATAGGGCCTTCATGAGCGCGGTACGCAACAGTTTGCACAGTTGTTGCCCGACATCTTCCCTCACAGAAACCGCACGCTCCGCGGGTCCCGGATTCTAGCCGATTGAGGGATGTATTTTTGGGGCGGAGAACGGCTTGCAAGGAGGCTGGGGGATGCGATACGGACGTCTTTGGTTGCCAGAAATCGACGCGGGGAGAGGACGATTGCGCCTCGGGAGAAGGGTCGCACGTCTCGGTACCAAACAGACCAGGAAGCCTCCAAAGAGGCTTCCTGGTCTGTTTCAGATTGAGTCGCTACCTAGGCAGCAAACCGTCTGCGGGCGGCTCCGACGGCGCCGAGCAGACCTGTGCCGAGCAGCCAGAGAGAGCTGGGCTCAGGCGTAACCGTAGAACTGAGCGACGCGTCGAAGTCAACGCCCGACGGATCGGTGCCGGGTTTACCGGCCACGTTCCCATCCTGCTCCACGATGAACTCCAGGGTATTGGTTGAACCCAGCGAAAGGTTCGACAACAGCATGCTGTCTTCTGTGGATGCCAGGCATCCCGGCGCGCTTTGTGAGCAGGTCGAGTCGTTGCCGAGCGCACCGAACGGGATCAGCAGACTACCGTTGAGCCAAACCTCCACGCTATCGTCCGCAAGCACATTCAGTGTCCCGCTATAGATACCGGCTGTGGCACCGAAGGTGGAAGTGAACTCATAGTAACCATAGGGTGGATTAAGCGAGCCGCCAGGGCCCACCGTCGGCAGCACGCCAACCCATGTGGAGTTGGAGAGTGCTGCGCCCCAAACACCGTTCGGATTGAGGAAAGAGGTGGGCAAGGACAATGGGGCGCCAAAAGTGGGCGTGACCGTGGGCCAGCCGCTCGTGAATTCGACTCCGGTAACAGTCATAGCAGAGTTGGCATTTCCCAGGTTGCTGGCCCCGGTTGCATAGCTGCCAAGCTGGATGGGAGATGCGTGAGCCAAGGTTGTAGACGCGGCAAGAACCGCGCCGAGGATGGTGAACTTGCCGAGATATTTCATTCTGGTCTCCTGAGATTTCCGCCAAAAGCGGCAAAACGGTACAGACTACAAGCCTGCCTGTCTCTACGTACCAACAGACAAACCTTCGAAACTAATTGCCGTTTGAGAGACGAACTCTCAGCGGCTAACTCTCTTCGTTACGATGACCTGATACAAGCACGTTGCGTGCCAAACTTTTCCCCTTTGAATCAATGAGTTGCATGCCGCTAGGCCGGGAAGCTGCAAAGTTTTGCATACATTCATCGGCCCTTCCACGCAGGTCCATCCTCAAGTAGTCCCGGGCTCGGCCAAGGCGTTGCCGTCTATCGCAGAACTCAGCAAACTGTTGACCTCGGCTGCTTGGCTGGGATCGAAGACCAGAACGCATCTGAGAAGGGGAGAGGTCTGAAGTGGAGGGGTACATCGCGACGGTTTCGCAACGTGCGGTATCGCGATGAGGGAGGATTAATTGCCTGGCGACAACTTGGAAATGAACGAGCCGCTGCACTACCCTTTTGAGTCCACAGTTAGTAATGAAGTGATGGTGAATACGAAATCATTGCCCGCGGGTGAGGTGCAATAATTGTCCCCATGATGAAAAACGAAACGCTTGCCCTGCCTGACATCGCTCGGGAACGCATGGAGCGCCTGCAGGCTCACACAGCAAAGGTCGGGGTCATTGGTCTCGGATATGTAGGGTTGCCGCTCTCCCTTCTGCTCTCGGGTGCAGGCTTCCAGGTGACGGGCTTCGATATCGATGTGAAGAAGGTGACAGACCTGGAAGCGGGCCGCTCCTACATCATAAAGATTCCGCAGGAAGAGATTCAGGCGGCGCGCGAGCAGGGCCTCCGGGCCACGACCGACTTCTCGAAGCTCTCGGAACAGGACGTGGTCATCATGTGCGTCCCCACGCCGCTCACCGAACATCGCGAACCGGATTTGAGTTTCATCGAGAAGACCGCGCAGTCGGCAGCGCCGTGGCTTCGCGCAGGACAGCTCATCGTGCTGGAGAGCAGTACCTATCCGGGAACGACGGAGGATCTGCTGATTCCGATTCTCGAAGGGGAGAATCCGCTGGGACTGAAGGCGCAGGGAAAAGGTCCTGCCTTGGAGCAGGGCGTATTTTACGTAGCGTTCTCGCCGGAACGCGAAGACCCGGGCAACACGACGGTGGCGCGGTTTGACATTCCCAAAGTCGTCGGCGGACATGATGCGATTGCGACAGAGCTGGCGGCAACGCTGTACGAAGGAATTTTCACCAAGTCGGTGCGCGTGACCTCAACCAAGACGGCAGAGATGACCAAGCTGCTGGAGAACATCTATCGTTGCGTCAATATTGCGCTGGTGAATGAACTGAAGGTTCTGTCGATGCGCATGGGCGTGGACATCTGGGAGGTCATCGACGCAGCTTCGACCAAGCCGTTCGGCTTCCATCCGTTTTATCCGGGTCCTGGCCTGGGTGGACACTGCATCCCGATCGATCCTTATTACTTGAGTTGGAAGGCGAAGGAGTACGACTTCAATACTCGATTCATCGAGCTGGCGGGCGAAGTGAATGGAGCCATGCCGGAGTTTGTTACGCAGACCGTCGGCAAGGCGCTTAATCAGCGCAAGAAGGCGTTGAACGGCTCGCGGATTCTCATGTTGGGGATGGCCTACAAGAAGGACATCGACGATTTGCGTGAGTCTCCGTCGCTTACCATCATCGAACTGCTGCGCAACGAAGGCGCGGAGGTGTTGTATAACGACCCCTACTTCCCCACCGTCGGAAGAGGCAGGCACTACAACCTGAACATGACCTGCACGTCGTTGGAGAATTTAGGTCAATATGATTGCGTGCTGATCATCACGGATCATTCGGACTACAACTACCAGGAGATCGTCAAGAACTCTCAACTGGTGGTGGACTCGCGCAACGCAACGAAGGGAATTGTTTCTGAAAAGATTGTCCGTTGCTAGATTCCGTTTCCGCATCTTAAGAAACTACGATGTTCACGAAGCTGAAGGGCTGCCAATGGCAGCCCTTCTTGTTTTCTCCTGATTGGAAAAGCCGACCAGAGACCGTGACGCGCTATGCCTGTGCTCTGGTTTTTTCGCGATAGATCAATGCTGACATAAGTGCAAGTGCTGTTCCCATTAACAAAAGGCTTGCTGGTTCCGGCGTGGGAGCGCTAAACGTAGACGTAGACGGGGGAGAGGGGGTATCGCCGGCGAAGGTCGTCGGTGGGCCCGGGAAATAAACCGGCGGATAGATGGGATTTGCGACCGGCGACGGCACTGGGCTATCCGGCGGCACAAGATTGCTCACCATGATGGTGGGTTGAGACGGAGCAGCAAAGGTGTCCGTCATCGAATTGACGAGTGGGGGCAGCGCCAACGGCGGCAGATCATCCGCTAACGCAGCATCGTCCATAGGAACCTGGCAGACAAAGTCGATCTTGTCCATGGATTCCTTCTGCGTCGGGTGGTAGTGGGGATGCGCCTTATTCCATGCAGCCCAACGCGCAAGCGTCTCGGGACTTACTTTGTGGTGAAGGTGTTTGGCGAGTTGGTCCTTATATGCACGAAAGAGATGCTGGCAGTCCGTTGAAGCATGGACGCCTACAGTACCAATACCGGCGCTGGCAACTACCAGTGTGATGAAGAGCGGTATTCGGAGTTTGAGTTTCATCTGGGTCCTTATGGATGCGTATTGGCTGATCCTGAAATTTTGTTTCAATGCCGTTAAATCTTTGGTGTCAGATATGGGTTGGTACGCTCAACTTGCGTCGCAAGGTATCATCCATGGTGGCCTTGGCCGGACCGTGCTTTTGAGACGATGGCATCAGAAGAACCGGCGCGCTCTCTTCGCTCAGCTTGTACAGCAGCGACCGATAACTGATGTGGAGCCATTTTGCAGTCTTCTGGCGATTCCAACTGTTGGCCTGGAGAGCCTTCAAGATAATGTGTCTCTCCAGATCGAGGGTCGCCTTCTTTGTAATATGCCTCAGCGAGACAGGCTCACTCAGGTCGATGTCCGCCATAATCCTGTCGGCAGTATGCTGTTGCGGCAGAAGTTCGTCCGCCAGGATATCTTCGTTCCCGATCAGAACGTAGCTGCGGATAATATTTTCCAGTTGACGGACATTTCCTGGCCAGTCATAGCGCTGCATCAGCTCAATTGCGTTCCGGGAGAGCGGCTTCGGAGAAAGGCTGAAAGTCCTGGCATGCTGTTCAATGAAGTAGTCCACCAGCTGCGGGATATCTTCTTTCCGCGCACGTAAGGGCGGTAGGTTAATGGTGACGGCATTGATCCGGTAGAGGAAATCGAGCCGAAAGGATCCATCTTCCACCTGTGCGCGAAGATCCTGGTTGGCCACCGAGACCAGGCGCGTCTCGATGGTCAGCGTCGTGTGGCCGCCGACCCGGACGAACGTGCCGTCCTGAAGCACCTGCAACAGCTTGGATTGAACCATCAAATCCAGGCTGCCGACCTCGTCCAGAAACAGGGTGCCCATGTGGGCTTGCTCCACGCGGCCACGCTTGGTGGAGTGCGCGCCGGTAAACGCACCCTTTTCATACCCGAATAATTCGGTTTCGAGCAACGTCTGGGGGATGGACGGGCAACTTACCTTAACCAGTGAGTCCTTTGAGCGCCGCGAGAAGGCATGTAGCAGACGCGCGCAGATTTCCTTGCCAGTGCCGGTTTCTCCCTGGAGTAGGACAGGCACGTCGGTGGTGGCGACGCGTTCCAGCTTCTGACGGATCGCCTGCATGGCGGGCGTACGCCCAAAGACGACGTCCAAAGGAGGGAGATCCAGAAATGCGGCCGAATTTACAAAGTGGTCCAAGGGATGTCCTACCAACGAGCTTGATTTAGCAAAACCTAGCTTGGAGGTAGCACGTCAGAGGCCATATGGGAGAAGTGGACAACTTCACCCTAATTGTTGTGTTTGTAACTGCATGTACCTATCGTTGCATCCTGAAGGTATGGAAATCCCCTTTGTTTACCGAGTGATTAACGCTACCAATGTGGAACTTTTTTTCTCTTTTTGACTGCAAAGTTCTTCCTTTTGTGACGGCGTTCGGCTAGACTGAATCCACCTTGAGGCGCCTGAGAACCGAGTGGACTAACGTCCTCACGGCCTATTATTGGCCCCAAGATGCGAACCGCTGATGAACGTTATCCGCACGCAGCCGCCGTCGAGTGTTGGAGTCCGTAAATGTCTACCGCATTGCCTTTTGGTGTTCCGAAACTCGCGCAGGCACCCAAACCTCGGCTGTTTGTCCTGGATACGAACCTCGCTGTCCTCGAGTACCTTCGGGCCGTGCTCAGCAGTCAGTATAGTCTAAGCCTTTTTTCGGACGAGACAGCTTTGCTGCACCAGTGTTCCGACGGCCCGGAGCCGCATCTGGTCTTGCTGGCGTGGGAGAGCATTGAACAATCTCTGCCCATTTTGTCGCACGTCCGTGCCTCCATTCCCGACGTACCTATCATCATCCTTTCCACCTCTGCGGAGGTAAAGAATCTTGAAATAGTGACTCGGATTGGGTCTCGGGGCGTGGTTCTCAAGCCATTTGTGGATGGAAACCTCGAAATCGCGATCGAGGAGCATCTAGAGTGCGTGGACCGCGCCACCTCCGCTGAACCGCAGGAGATTCGCCTCGACGATAGTCACTCCTTCGTCTGGTCGAACAAGCGGATGCGTGAGCTGCAGGCCCAGGCGTCCCTGGTGGCAAAATCCGATATTCCTGTACTCATCATGGGCGAAAGCGGGACCGGCAAAGAGATCCTGGCGATGTATACCCACAAGATGTCGCTGCGCAGCGAACGCATGTTCCTGAAGGTCAACTGCGCTGCGATGCCGGCTGATCTGCTTGAAAGCGAACTGTTTGGCTACGAACAGGGAGCGTTTACCGGCGCCATCAAAGCCAAGCCGGGTAAGTTTGAGATCTGCAGTGGTGGAACTATTTTTCTCGACGAGATCGGGGAAATGCCCGCGATCCTGCAGGCCAAGCTGCTCCAGGTCTTGCAGGACGGAACATTCTCCCGGCTGGGAAGCCGGGCGCCGATGAAGGTGGATGTTCGCGTAATTGCCGCCACCAACATCAACATGAAGGCCGCGATCGCCCAAAAAAGCTTCCGGGAAGACCTCTATTACCGGCTCAACGGCTTCTCCCTGGTCATTCCCCCTCTTCGCGATCGCCGCGACGAGATTTGCATTCTGGCGCAGCACTTTGTACGTAAGGGAGCCGCTAAATACGGGAGCAAACCACTAACTCTTTCGCATAACCTGCTGGACGCGCTGAGTCGTTATTCCTGGCCCGGCAACAGCCGCGAACTGGAGCACGTAATAAACCGCTTCTTGATTCTTGGCGACGAGATGGCGATTCTGGCCGATTTGAGTCCCTTTTCAAACCTTCATGCCGAGGCGAATTCGTCCCAGGATCAGATGAAAGGCGCAGGGTTGAAGCAGCTCGTCCGCAGTTTGAAGGGCGACGCTGAGGCGTCGGCGATTGAACGGATTCTGGAGGCAAATGGATGGAACCGGAAAGCAGCGGCAAACGAACTTCAGATCAGCTACAAGGCCTTGCTGTACAAGATCAAGCAATACGACCTCGCGCCCAGACGGCGAGCTTGAATCACTTTCCACCCCAAGAGGTTTCAGACGATCCTTACATGATCGTGATCCGCGGCGAAGATTACACGATCAAGGGATATGCTGACCGCAGTCAATGGCCATCCGATATGGATGATGTTCATGCGCGGGGTTTGAGTTCGATTCGCCTCAAACACTTTCAATCCGGTGTCGTGGAAGATGTTTCGCTAGACAATGTGAAGGCCGTCTTTTTTGTGAAGGACTTCTCCGGCCAGACCAGCCACGTGGATCTCCTCTTTCATGACCGGCTGCCACCGATGGAATGCCTATGGATCCGCATCCGCTTCGACGACGGCGAGACGGTGGAAGGAATTATTCACAACGCCCTGGACTATATCGTCGGACCAGGCTTCTTCATGGCTCCGGCGGATCCCATCGGGAACAACTGGCTGATTTATGTGTCGAAGAGCAAGCTCACGGGGTTTGAGATCCTGGGATTACGCCCGCGCGTGAAGAGCCTGCACCGCTCCAAGAGCTCGTAACTTTCGGGCAGCGCGCAAACTCCCACCTACATTGCCTTCATGCAGTAAATCGCAGAACGTTCGGAACGCGAATTCCTGCGGCCGATGGTGGCTACTTGGAAGCTTCCGCAATGTACCAGGCTACCGTCTTCTCCAGGCCTTCGAAGAAATTATCCTTCGGCTGATATCCCAGTTCGTTGCGGGCGCGATCGATGCCCGCGAGCGAATGCTGGATATCCCCCTGACGCGGTGGGCCGTAAATCGGACTTTCGGAGAATCCCAGGATCTTTGCGATTCCAGCGTAGACGTCATTGAGCGTCTGGCTCTTCCCCGTGCCGATATTGAAGACCCTGCCCGTAGCGACTTCGTCCGGCGCCACACAGGCTAGCAGATTGGCGTTGACGGCGTTATCGACATACGTGAAATCCCGGCTCGTCGATCCGTCCCCGAAGATGGTGGGAGTCTCGCCCGCCATCATTTTGTGAATGAACTGCGCGATCACTCCTGAATAGGGAGAGTCAGCCGCCTGCCGCGGGCCGAAGATGTTGAAGTAGCGAACGCACACACCCCGCAGACCGTACACACGATAGAAAGCCTGGATGTAATACTCGCAGGTCAGTTTTTGCACGGCATAGGGAGACAAGGGCATAGGCAACATGTCTTCCCGTTTGGGCTGGGTAGGCTGATCTCCGTACGCAGAGGATGAGGCAGCATAAACAACTCGGCGCACCCCCGCGTCTCTAGCCGCCAACAGGAGGTTGAGGGTGCCGTTGATGTTGGACTCGTGCGAGGCGAGGGGATCTTTTACGGACCGGGGCACCGACGCGAGCGCTCCCTCGTGGAGGATGTAGTCGATACCCTTGCAGGCCGCTCTGACCCCACCTTGATCCTGGAGATCCATCTCCTGGAAATTGATCGAGGAACGAATGTCCGCCAGGTTCTCAAGATTTCCTGTAGACAAGTTATCGAAGCCGCTGACTTCATGCCCTTGTTTGACGAGCTCGTGCGCTAACGAAGAACCAATGAACCCCGCAATTCCAGTAATGAGATAACGCGCCATGATTTCCTCGCCCAATGATTATAGGGCTCCGCGGACGATTCGAAGAGAAAGCGAATGGAGATTCTAGGCAGGCGAATCCCGAAAGGAAACGGCCCACGATCTTAAAAGGAAAAGCCCACCGCAAGGGTGGGCTTTTCTTGAATTATGCCGGCGATCACCTAATCTCCCACACACTTACGCGTGCAGTACCATCGGCCCAACGAGGCTTAACTTCCGTGTTCGGGATGGGAACGGGTGGAACCCTCGTAGTAAACTCACCGGCAAACTTTAGAAAGATGCGCCGCAGCGCGATCGTTCACAACTGAATAGATTGAGCAGACTATATACCTAATTTATTTGCGTATTTAGTTATATTTCTATAACTACAAAGCTTGTATTGAATGACTCTAGAACAATGAACGAAACATTGCGCAGAGTAAATTCTATGGACAAGCCGAACGGGCGATTAGTACTGGTAAGCTACATGCATTACTGCACTTCAACCTCCAGCCTATCAACCAGGTGGTCTTCCTGGGCCCTTCATTTCCCTTACGGGTTGGGAGATCTCATCTTAGAGCGTGCTTCCCGCTTATATGCATTCAGCGGTTATCACAACCGAACTTCGCTACCCAGCCGTGCCATTGGCATGACAACTGGAACACAAGAGGTTCGTCCATCCCGGTCCTCTCGTACTAAGGACAGCCCTCTTCAAATCTCCTACGCCCACAGCAGATAGAGACCGAACTGTCTCGCGACGTTCTGAACCCAGCTCACGTACCGCTTTAATAGGCGAACAGCCTAACCCTTGGAACCTTCTACAGCTCCAGGATGCGATGAGCCGACATCGAGGTGCCAAACCGAAGC
>Ga0210392_10000191_pt1 | contig 47653 bp, 35 predicted proteins | sample IncBWC30OmetaG_FD_161057 | JGI IMG/M metagenome (GOLD analysis project Ga0210392, IMG submission 161057) | Forest soil microbial communities from Barre Woods Harvard Forest LTER site, Petersham, Massachusetts, United States - Inc-BW-C-30-O ... | reverse complement strand
CTAGCCCTTTGACCAGCGCCAGGCCAATGCCGCTGGTTCCTCCGATCACCACGGCGTTTTTGCCTGTCAGATCGAGAAGCGGATGTCCCATCGCGCATCCTCCACGGTTGTCCAGCAATTTCGTTTGAGAACCAGCCAGTGTAGCAAATATCTGCGCGACCCCGACGAGATGCATGCTCATCTCTGCTCATCCCAATCAAATTGCTCTGGATTTGTGAAACAGCCCTGTAGTATAGAAACGTTGACCTGGTGAAGCGCAGTTTCGCATTTGCGTAGCGCCTAGCCTAGCTTCACTGGCAGTCCGGACAATTGGCCGCTTCCTGTGCCGCCGGTTCTTTGCTTTCCTCGCAGGCAGGTGTGGTATCCGCAAAACCGCTCAGAAGGGCGATGCTGGTGTACGAGAGTGATGACCGCGATGAATATCAAATCGAAAGATCGGTGCCGGTGGGACCTGGTGAGCCTGGGCGAAGTGATGCTACGCTTCGATCCTGGAGACACGCGCATCGCCACCACGCGAGAGTTTCGCGCATGGGAAGGCGGCGGCGAATACAATGTGGCGCGCGGATTGAAGCGTTGTTTCGGCATGGATACCGCCATTGTCACCGCGCTGGCCGACAATCCCGTGGGCCGCTTGGTGGAAGATCTGATGCTGCAAGGCGGCGTGAATCTCCAACACCTGCGTTGGGTGCGCTACGACGGCGTTGGCCGCAGCGTGCGCAACGGATTAAATTTTACGGAACGTGGATTTGGCGTCCGCGCAGCGGTGGGATGTTCCGACCGCGGCCACACCGCCGTATCCCAGCTGAAGCCTGGCGAGATCGACTGGGAAGAACTCTTTGCGCGCGAAGGTGCTCGATGGTTCCACACCGGCGGAATCTTCTGCGCTCTTTCGGAAACGACGCCGTTGGTGGCCAAAGAAGCGATGGAAGCGGCAAAGCGCCACGGCACGATTATTTCCTACGATCTGAACTATCGCGCCTCGCTGTGGGAGTCCATTGGCGGAAAGAAAAAAGCGCAAGAGGTGAATCGGATGCTCGCGCCGCTGGTGGACGTGATGCTCGGAAACGAAGAGGATTTCAGCGCGGCTCTGGGATTTGCCGCACCCGCGGTGGATGAATCCCCTTCGCAGATGGATCACCGGGGCTTTCAGACGATGATGGAGAAAGTGGCGCAGGAATTTTCCAACTTTGCGGTGATCGCCACGACCTTGCGCAATGCGCGCACGGCCACGCAGAATGATTGGAGCGCTATCGCATATTCCGCGGGGCAGTTCCATCAAAGCCCCTTGCGCGAGAACCTGGAAATCTACGATCGCGTTGGCGGCGGCGATTCCTTTGCTTCTGGACTCGTTTACGGCCTGCTGACCGGGAAAGACCTCGCGTGGGCTGTCGATTGCGGCGCCGCTCATGGAGCATTGGCAATGACCACGCCGGGCGACACGTCGATGGCAACGTTGCCGGAAGTGCTACAAGTCATGAAGGGAAAAAGTGCGCGAATCTCGCGCTAGCGTGCGCGACCAGCCATAAAGTTCATCGGAGCTGAACTATGACCACAGAAAGTGTGCGGAAACGAATTTGGGAAACGGGCATCGTGCCGGTAGTGCGCGCATCGAGCGTGGACGAAGCGCGTCGCGCGGTTGAGGCCATCCATATGGGTGGAATTCCCGTCATCGAGATCACCATGACCGTTCCCGGCGCCACGAAAATCATTCAAGAACTGAGAAAGCATCACGGAGAGAAAGTCCTGATTGGCGCGGGCACGGTAACGAATGCCAAGGCCGCGGAGGAGTGCATCGACGCGGGCGCACAATTCTTGGTCAGCCCAGGACTTTCCGTCGCCGCGCTGGAAGTCGCGGCAAAGCACGGCATCCTGGCGATGCCCGGCGCACTAACGCCCACGGAAGTGATGCAAGCGCGCGACGCCGGCGCGGAAGTGATCAAGATATTTCCGTGCAGCAGCGTCGGCGGCCCCAAACACATCAAGTCGCTCAAAGCCCCTTTTCCGGATGCGCAGTTCATTCCAACAGGTGGTGTGAATCTCTCGAACGCCGGTGAATATTTTGCGGCTGGCGCTTTTGCGCTGGGCGTGGGAGCGGACCTGGTGGACCTAGCAGCGCTCCGTGACAAGAATCCGGAAAAAATAGTAGCTGGTGCCAGGGCTCTGGTGCTGGCCGTCGAACTCGCCCGCGCGTCGCGCTCCTGAGCGTGAGCTGCGCGCAGTTTAGTGCGCCGCCTTTGCGCTACTTTCAATGGCTTTGATGCTTCCGCGAAAAACGGTGATTGACGCGGCCGGAAGCGTAAAGGATGTTCCCGGCGTCGCGGTTACCGTAGACACCGCGATTGGTCCATCGGGATCAGCGGTTCCACCAGTTGGATCCGGATGCCAGACATACTGCGCTTTGCCGAATGTGTTCACGCTGACCGCACCGGAAAATTCCCCTCGCGTATGCTTGGAATCGTCTGCAAAAGAAACGCGCACCGTCTGCGCGTTTTCCTGATCCTTATTGATGACCATCAGCGACCATGTTCCATCAGGCCGCGCCGCTGCATAAGCCGTGACGAGCTTGTTGCCGGCAGTGTCGCGAATGTCGCTCTCCGCGGAAAATAGCTTGTGCACGCCGTCGCCGGGCTGCAGCCACTCGAGGTTGATCAACTGGCTGGCGAAGAATTGTGAGAGCGGCTGCTTGATCTGAAGATTGGCGTCCGTCGAAAACATGCCAAAGGTGCCCATGGAGCCATTGGCGCCGCGATGCACACCCAGCGGCAAATAGTGGAAATAGTAGACCGCCTGGCCACCGCCATCCAAAAATGCGCCAACATAGTCGGCAAGCCAAAGTGCGCCCCAAATATCCACGAACGCTTCTGAGCTGACCCAGGAAAGATTGGACTCGGTGATCAACAGTGGAACATTTTCCGGGACGCCATCCTCCCGCCACACTTTCATGATATGCGTCACCAAATTCGCTTCGTGGTACAGGTTGCTCCACTGAATTTTTCCTGGCTCCATCGGATAGTGTTCGAAGGAAAAGAATGCCAGTTCGCTGATTTTTCCGTGGCTCTGCAGGTAATCGATGAACCGGCGTGTCCATGACGTGCGACCCTCCGCATCCGGCCACGTCTCGATGTCTTTATTCACGCCAGTGAAAATCGGCCCGCCCAATTTCAGTTTGGGGTCAACCCGATGCAATGCGGCCGCGAATTGTATGTACATGGCCGCATAATCTTCCGGCGGCATGAAGTGACCGTCGGGCTCCTCGCCCATTTCCACATGCGAAATGGGATATCCGCGCTTTTCGATATACGCAATTTCCGCCGCCGCATCTTCCGGCGTGCCGTAAATCATGGCGATGGGAATCATGGCGGGAAGTCCGCGGGTGTAACCGCCGGTATAGAAAAGGTCGAAGCCCACCTGGTCGCCGGCTTTTTCGTCCAGATTCTTCGGCTCATGCCAGGGATCGACAGAGGAGCAGTACGTCATGGTCTGATCCTGGTCGGGAGTGTGGCGGACCAGGTCGTGAAATTTTCCGTCGGCGGTCGTAGTGCCGATGTATAGTTCGCGAATCGCATAACCCAGGCAATTCCGTTCGTCGCCACTCCCGTGTGTGTCACAGGTGTTCGAGGATTGCGTCATCAGGATGCGCAGGTGTTGCACGGCAATCGGCGCGCTCGCCAGATGCAGCACAACCGCCCCGCCCTTCCCCTCGGTTACAATTCCCCCGGGAAATGTTTGCCACACGCCCTCAGTGGGCTTTTTGATGGGATCCCCGCCGGTGAAATATTGCACCACATAACGAACCGCGTAAGGCTCCATCCACTCGATGCGGATCGCATCCACCTCATGCCGGTTCGCCAGATCGACGATTACCCATTGCGGGTGCAGCGCGTCATTCTCGCGGGTAAATGTGGCGGACAAGTACGGATTGCTTTTCCAATAGGTATTCGCATCGCCATCGGTCAGGCGCGAATAGCCTTCGGTATCGGTGCCGTCATCGCGCGTCACTCCGCGATGCGGCAAGGGATAACCGTACGAGTGACGAATCAGCTCGGCGCTGGGTGTTGCGCTCCCCGTGAAGTATCCTTTTCCCGCAGGATCGCTCCACGTTCCTTGCGGGTTCCAGTGCCACGCCTCCATGTGCAGCTCGGTGTTCTGGCGATAGGTGACCGTCTGCCAGCCCGCGGCGAGTACTTGCTTGACCGTCGGATCTACGAACAGTTTGTCCGCGGCCCCGTAAGGTATGCGGTCAATTCCCGCACCAACCGCTTCGCTAGGCCGGATCGTGTTCGTAACATGGCTGGGCGTGACATCCACAACAATGTTTTGCGCCCATGCGGTGCAGGCAAAGCTCGCTAGGAAAAGAAACGCCACGGCGGGCGCGAGCCAAAATCCAGTTTTGTTGTGTCTGCCCTGTGTGGTGAAAAACGAATGGAGGGATATGGTGCGATCACGATCGTGCCGGGTCGTTAGCATAGCGAGGCCTCATCGAATGTATGGCTCTAAATCAAGCCAAGTGCCCTTAATTAAAACGATTCAATGGCCTCGACTGTAGCCTTGGCCATTTCGCCCGTCAACCAAAAATGACACACCTCCTCCCCAATGGCGGTCGCCCGGGCTGTCTCGAGGAAGTGCCGTGGAGGATAGAAATTTCCTGGAGGTGCTGCTACGCCGAAGCGCCGGTCGCCGTGCCTTTAAAAGAATGCCGGCAGCTCAAGCCAGCCCTACATCGACGAAGGAAGAGAATAACGAAGCCCAAGTTTTCGCTTACATGTAGCGCTGGCTTTCATGCCAGCCTTCATTTCTTCTGTTGCTCTCACCTTGATTCCTCCGCTCTTCTTGGATAGGCTCCGGTTGGGTTTTGCACCCTCGTCTGAAGCGTTGCCGCATTCGGTTCGTGTTTCTTGCCCGTAGGGCCATACCGAAAGGTCTCCCCGCCTAGCGGATGAGCCAGTAGGAATCCCCTCCCTTCAGGGACGGGAGGATGTCAAAAGGAGACTTCAGTTGCTGAAGCACTTTCGCCCAGCTGTTTTGTTCCTCGCTCTGACCTTCCTGGTCCCGGTCACCCTTTCGCCCACGCTCGCTCAAACAGCGCCCCGCGGCCTCACCACCGAGTGGATATTCAGTGAGGCGGGTGAACGACTCGCCGAAGTCCCGCAGTTCACGTGGCTCGCGGACAATTCCGCAATTCTCTACGACGTTCGCCAATCGGAAACACAGCGCACTTACGAGCGTCTCGATCCCGCAACCGGCGAACGCCGTCCCATTCTCGACATGCACAAAGCGCTTGCGTCTCTTATCGCCGTCGATACGGCCGCCGAAGTTCAGCAGGCTCTCCCGTGGCCGGAGGCTTTCGATGCCACCGGACACCAGGCCATCTTTCTATTTCACGGCGATATCTTTCTTCTCGATCTTCCTTCTTCCAGCTTCTTTCGTGTCACCAACACGCCCGCCGAAGAAAAGGATGTGGAGTTTTCGCCGGACGGCCATTTTCTTGCCTTTGTGCGTTCCAACGATCTCTACCTTTTCGACATTGCCACAAAGAAAGAATCCCGCTTAACGTCCGACGGTTCCGACCAACTCCTGAACGGCACGCTGTCTTGGGTTTACTGGGAAGAAATTTTCGGCCGTCGCGACACCGGCTACTGGTGGTCGCCGGATTCCCGCTCGATCGCTTACCTCCAGACGGACGAAACCGGCGTTACCGAAAGCACCTTTGTCGATTTCCAGCCCGTCCGCGAACGCATCATCCATCAACGCTATCCGAAGGCCGGTGAGCAAAATCCTCGGGTGCGCGTCGGCATCTTGAACATAGCTTCTCCGGAAACGCATTGGATCAATCTCAGCGAGAAGCCCTTCGAATGGATTTTGCGCGTGAAGTGGCTGCCGGATTCACAGCGTGTCAGCGTGCAAACCATGACGCGGCCGCAAACCGAAGGCTATTTGTTCTTTGCCAATGTCAAAACCAGCGAAACGAAGCTGATCCTCACCGAAAACGATGCCTACTGGGTCAATGTAACCGATGATCTGTTCTTCCTTCCCGACGGCGAACATTTTCTTTGGGCTTCCGAGCGCGATGGCTTCATGCATCTTTATCGCTTCAATATGGACGGCACGCTGATCAATAAAATCACTTCGGACGACTGGGCTGTCGCTTCTTCCGGCGGCGTTGCTTTTTGGGTGCGCCAAGCCGTCGTCGGCATCGACCACCAGAACGACTGGCTCTACTTCACTGCTCTCAAAGATTCTTCCATCCAGCGCAATCTCTATCGCATCAAGCTCGACGGCTCCGGCCTCACCCGCCTCTCACCCGAGTCCGGAACGCACGGCATTTCCATGTCGCCCAACGCCAAATTCTATTTCGACAATTTTTCCAACGCTCGCACGCTTCCCGCTCTGCGACTCCACTCCGCTGACGGCAAGCTTCTGCAGACTCTCGCTGCGCCTCGCCCGGAACTGCTTCCCGCAGGAATTCAGTATCCCGAATTTCTCACCATCCCTGCTGCCGACGGCTTCGCCATGCCCGCGGAAATCCTCAAACCCGCCAATTTCGATCCCGCGCGCAAATATCCCGTGATTCTTTATGTGTACGGCGGCCCTTCCGCGCCTTCCGTCCTCGACGCCTGGACTACGGGCGACCTGCTTGCTGATCAATTGTTGCTGCAGGACGGATTCATTCTCATCACCATCGATAACCGCGCCTCGACAGCCATCAGCAAGAAACTGGAGAACACCATTCCCGCCAATCCCGCTGCGTCAGAGACCGACGATCTGGTCGCCGGCATTCGTTGGTTCAAGTCCCAGCGGTGGGTCGATCCATCGCGCTTTGGCGTATGGGGCTGGAGCGGCGGCGGGACGATGACCCTGAACATCATGACCCGCTCAAAGGAAATCAAGGCGGGCATCTCCGTTGCTCCCGTCACGGACTGGCGCTACTACGATTCCAAGTGGGCCGAATCTCTCATGAAGCTGCCTTCAACCAACGGCGAAGCCTACGATCGCACCTCGCTCGTCAAACACGCCGGCGACCTCTCCGGCCATCTGCTGATTGTCTATGGCACGTACGACGACAATGTGCATCCGCAGAACGAACAGGCATTCACCAACGAACTCGTCGCCCACGACATTCTCTTCGAAACAATGGTCTACCCCATGCGCAAGCATGGCATTGCCGATCGCCCTGCGACCATCCATCTCTACCGCACCATGCGCGTGTTCTGGCAAAAAAATCTCTAGCTCGTGGAAACTTCATGGGAACAATTTCTATCGCTCCTGTCGACCGGCTTTTCATTCTCACCGGCGCCGGCATCAGCGCGGAGAGCGGCATTCCCACATTTCGCGATGCGGGCGGCCTCTGGCGGAAATATCGCATCGAGGAAGTCGCCTCTCCTTGTGCTTGGCGCCGCGATCCGCGCCTGGTTTGGGATTTCTATTCCATGCGCCGCCGCGTCGCCTCCGAGGCCAAGCCCAATCCCGGACACTTCGCCCTCGCCGCCCTTGAACGGACCATTCACGACCGCTTCTTCCTGTGTACTCAGAATGTCGACAATCTTCACGCGCTTGCCGGCTCCCAACGTATTCTCCATATGCATGGCGAACTCTTCAAAAGTCGCTGCGATTCCTGCAACGCGCCGCCCTTTGACGACGCCAATCTCTACGAATCACCCGCGGATCTGCCACATTGTTCTTGCGGCGCACTCATTCGTCCGCACATTTGCTGGTTTGGCGAAACTCCATTTCATCTTGACCGCATTTTCGAAGCGCTCCGCGAGTGTACCCTGTTCGCGGCGATCGGCACTTCGGGTACTGTTGAGCCCGCGGCAAGTTTCGTTTCCCAAGTTGCCGCTCGCGCCAGAACCTTCTATGTCGGCCCGGAAGCTCCGGCAAACAGCACCATCTTTGACCATTGCATCCTCGGAAAGGCCGCCGAACTTCTCCCCGCTCTCTTCACGTTTGACTGAGGCTCCCGTCTTTACCCTATGGCCCGCTCGGCACTTCTCGGGCATCATTTGATCATGGCGCTTTCTACAAATCCGGTTCCTCAAGACTCGCGCAAATCACCCTGGAAAAATCCGTACGTTTATTCAGGAGCGATGCTAGTATGCGTGGCGATTTACGTCAGCTTCGTCTTGCTGACCCGCTACGAGTCAAATCGCGATTTCGAACGCCGCGATGCCGCCCAAAAGGCCGAACAGCGGCGCGAGGAAGATCGTCGAGCCGTCGAGCAACTGGGCGGATCGGATCTCGCCATACGCTCTCTCTACGTTTCTCCCCCTCAGATTCATCGCGGAGAAAAAGCGCAGCTTTGCTACGATGTCGCCAACGCGAAGACCGTCACGCTCGATCCTCCCGAGGGCGAGGTGTGGCCTTCGCATTCCCGCTGCGTGGATCTGACCCCCAAGAAAACCACCACGTATACGCTGACGATTGCCGATACTTCCGGGAAGACGGCCACGCAAAGCGTGGAGCTGCAAGTTCATTAGCCTACCGGCGCGTCTGTAAGTATATGTATTACCAATCACTTGTAAAATGGGCGGATCCCCGCGGTTTCCCGACACGTTCCGGCTCTCTTCTCCTCTTGTCCCTTTATTTCTCTACCCTCTATAATAAGAGGACGCGGAGTCCGGCGAGGCTGGACTCCGCGTCATTTTTCTCTATAGCGGAAAATTATGTCTGACCCTCTTGCAGCAATTAGGAAAAAGCTCCAGCAGGAAATCGATTCGCTGGAACACGAACTCAGTGTGGAACTCCCCAAGGAGATCGCCGTGGCACGCGCGCATGGTGACCTTTCCGAGAATGCCGAGTACAAGTTCGCGAAGGAACGCCAGGGATACGTGAACGCAAAAATCGGGCAGCTCAAGAAGCGCATGGGCGATCTTGGCATGCTGAATCTAACCAATATTCCTAAGGACCGAGCCGGCTACGGTTCCCGCATCGTGGTCCTCGACACGCAGCGTAGCATCGAGGTCGAGTACAAGCTCGTGAGCACGGAAGAGGCCGACGCGGAAAAAGGACTTATCTCTACGACTTCTCCCATCGGCCGCGCTTTGCTGAATCGCAAAGTCGGTGATGAAGTACAGGTCGCTACGCCTAATGGACAAAAAGAATTTGAGGTTGTGCGCCTGGTGACGATTCACGAAGAAGCTTAATTCCTTCCGCTCAGCCCGCGGAGAGGTGCAATGTTTTATTGGGGTTCAGGACCGGCTCTCGGCCTTTTAACGTTTCTCGGGTACTTTGTATTTGTCGTGGGGGCCGTCTATCTTTGGCGCCATCGCGAAGAGCTTTCCTACTGGATGGAAAACGAATTCTCTGTCCTGCGTAGAAGTCTTTCCCGCTATGTTCCCTCAGGCCCTTTCTATGAACCTCGTGGCCTGTCGCGTCTTCGCGTTATTCCTTCCACCGTCTTTCAATCGGTTACTAAACTTCCGCAGCGACGCTTTTCCTGGGGCGCCGCTCTTCTTTTCCTCGGCGTCTTCCTGTTCTTGCTCGATTTCTTCGTTTGATCCTCGAGGCCCTGTCACGCCAGTGTAAAATGGGGCTCATATCGCAACCCAGGGCGAGCCTAAAAGCTAGCGCTACAGTTAAGACGCAGACCCCCTCGCGGGCCGCAGTTTCTTTGGCCGGCGAATCATTACTCAGCGGCGCGAATCATATTGGCTGCTTGCGCCAGAGGTCACATTTCTGTAATTAGAACCTCGCGTTGTCGGATAACTGATCGCTGATATCTGATATCGTTTCCCCATGCAGCCCTCGCTCATTGTTCACGGCGGCGCCTGGGATATTCCCGATGACGCTGTCGTCGCCTGCCATACCGGTTGTCAGGGCGCTCTGCGCGCCGGTTGGGCCGTGCTTTCCAAAGGCGGCTCTGCGCTCGATGCCATCGAGGCCGCGATCATCGTCCTGGAAGACGATCCCGTCTTCGACGCCGGCTTCGGTTCGCACTTGAACCTCGATGGCCACGTTGAGTGCGACGCGATCGTCATGGACGCTGCCACTCTGCGGGCAGGGTCGGTCGCCGGTCTGCGCCGCGTGAAAAATCCCATTCGCGCGGCACGCGTTGTGCTTGAAAAGTGCCCGCACATGATGCTTATTTCGGAAGGCGCCGAGGACTTCGCTGCCGATCACGGTGTCCCCCTTTGCGATCCCAACGAACTCATCTCTCCCGCCGAGAGTGAGGCGTGGCTGCACTGCCGAAAAGACTCCCACGCGTCCGAACACCATCGCGGCCATGAGCAGGGCACTGTCGGCGCTGTCGCTCTCGATCAGCACGGCAATCTCGTTGCGGCCACTTCCACCGGGGGGACGTGCTGCAAGCTTCCCGGTCGCGTCGGCGATTCTCCGCTGATCGGTTGTGGCTGCTATGCCGATTCTGACACTGGTGGTGTCTCCTCCACGGGTTTCGGCGAAGCTATCATGAAAATCGTGATGGCAAAAACGGCAGCAGACTTTCTTCGTCCAGCGGGTTCTACTCCCACGCGCGCAGCACAAGCCGCCGTGGAGCTTTTGGCGAAGCGCGGTAAAGGCACAGGGGGGCTGATCGTGCTGGACAAAAATGGAACACCCGGTTTCGCCTTCAACACTCCGCGCATGGCGTACGGTTACGTTGCCGCCGACGGCTCCTTCATTACTGCCGTCTAGCCTCGGCGGTCCGCGTTTTTGCTTCTCTCCAATCGTCATCCGGACGGAGAGCCACGCCTTTTGCAGCTCGCAGTGGAGGGATCATGGCGAGATCTCCACGCGAGCAACCCTCAAAGGTCCCGCATCCTTTGGGTCTCTCTCCCACCAATCTTCAGAAACGCATACATCCTGGAATCATCCTATTTACAGTCACCCCCGGCATGAGAAAGGATTGTCGTGATCTTGTTCGCTGTGCGGCGCCGGCCTTGGTCATTTGACGCGCGATTGTCGCGCCGGCATCTTTCAGGAGAAGGCGTATGACGGATCGCGTTTCGAGGCGCCAGTTCTTGCAGACAACCGGCGGGACCACAGCGGCGCTTTTCCTCTGTTCTCACGATTCCAGCCTACGGTCGTCCTCGCTTACGGCGCCCCCCGAAGCCGCTGACTACACACTACACATCAAGGCTGCGCCAATCGAAATCGCACCCAAGCGCATCCTTTCCACGGTCACGTACAACGGCGAATTTCCTGGGCCACTACTCCGGTTCAAGGAAGGCAGCCCCACAATCGTCGACGTCTTCAACGACACCGACACTCCCGAACAGTTGCACTGGCATGGCCAGCGCGTTTCCACCGATGTGGATGGAGCCGCCGAGGAAGGCACTCCTCCCATCCCCGCTCACGGCATGCGTCGTCTCTCCTTCACTCCGAATCCATCGGGCCTTCGCCTCTATCACACCCACATTCGCGCCGGCGCCGACCTTGCCGCCGGGCAATACTCAGGTCAAGGCGGTCCTGTGTTCATTGATCCGAAAGATGAGCCCGGCCGTTTCGATCAAGAGGTTTTTCTGGTACTGAAGGAATTTGAGCCCACCTTCAGTCGCGGCGGCGACATGCCGCAGAACTTCCTTGTTCCCTCAACTTGCGTAAAAGCGCTTGAAGAAGCCGGCGAGTCTGCCATGAAAGCTTCGCTCGCCAAAGGCACGCCGCACGGCTACGAAGTTGGCTATGCCTCGTTCACGATCAATGGCCGCATGCTTGGTTACGGCGAACCCGTTCGCGTGAAGCAGGGGCAACGCGTGCTTTTTCACATCCTGAATAGCAGCGCCACCGAAATTCGCAGCCTCGCCCTCCCGGGACACTCCTTTCAAGTGTTGGCGCTCGACGGAAATCCGGTTCCCAACCCCGTGCGCGTCCCTGTGCTTTGGCTGGGCACCGCGGAACGCATCTCTGCAACCGTCGAGATGAATCGTCCCGGCATTTGGATTTTGGGCGATCTGGCTGACGACGACCGCCGCCACGGCATGGGCATCGTGGTCGAGTATTCCGGCCGCACCGGCAAACCCGTCTGGCTCGCGCCGCCTGCCTTCAAATGGAACTATGCACGCTTCGCCAAGCCCGCCGCGTCTGCTGCTTCTCCCGATGAAACATTCGAAATGACTTTCGCCAAGGACAACGCCGCCGAAGAAGGTTTCAATCGCTGGTCCATCAACGGCGTCGCCTTCCCCGTGACACATGAAGTGATTCCGGCTGCCTTGCATTTGAAGCAAGGCCAACGCTACCGGCTGCACATGCGCAACGCCAGCGATGATATCCATCCTATCCACCTTCATCGCCACAGCTTTGAGGTAACGCGCCTGGCCGGCAAACCCACCGCTGGCATTTTCAAGGACGTTATCATGCTCGGCGGCTACCAAGAAACGGAAGTCGACTTTGTCGCCGACAATCCCGGCCTCACTCTGTTCCACTGCCACCAGCAGCTTCACATGGATTTTGGATTTATGACTGTGTTCGACTATCGCTGATCCAGCCATCTGCCAAGCCCACTTTGCAAACATGTCATGGCGAGGACATACGACAAGGATGTCCGAAGAATCTCAATCTCAGCCGCTGCGATAAAAAGGATGTTGGAAGAATCTGCGAGAGCAGTGATATCTTCGGTGCATCCTGCACAGGTGAAAAATTGAAAACATTCACGCCCCTTGCACTTGCGCTGCTCTTCGCCGCTGCCGGCTTCGCGCAGGACAATCGCGACTGGCCCATCTACGGCGGCGCTCCGGAAAACAATCACTACTCCAGCCTCGTGCAAATCAATCGCGGCAATGTGAACAAGCTTCAAGTTGCATGGAGCTTTGATACCGGCGAAGAAGGCGGCCTGCAAACCAGCCCTATTGTTGTTGGCGGCATCCTCTACGGCATTACGCCCACGCAAAAAGTATTCGCGCTCAACGCCGCTACCGGCGCCCTACTTTGGAAATTTGATTCCGGCGTGCATGCCACGCAACCCGACCGCGGTCTGGCCTACTGGTCTGCCGGCAACGACAAACGAATCCTCGTCGGAGTCATGCATTTTCTCTACGCGCTCGATGCCGCCACCGGCAAACCTGCGCCCTCGTTCGGGCAAGGCGGACGCATCGATCTGCGCGAAGGGCTTGGTCGCGAACCCGCCTCCGCGCAATCCATTAGTCTCACCAGTCCGGCCGTCGTTTATAAGGATCTCGTCATAGTTGGCGGCCGCAATCCCGAAACTCTTCCCGCTCCTCCGGGTGACATTCGCGCTTTCGATGTTCGCTCCGGCAAACTTCACTGGACCTTCCACACCATCCCGCATCCCGGTGAACTTGGTTATAGCACCTGGCCCAAGAACGCCTGGAAATCCAGCGGCGCAGCCAATAATTGGGCCGGCATGTCTCTCGATTCCGCACGCGGCATTCTCTATGTCCCCACGGGCTCCGCGGCGTTCGATTTTTACGGGGCAAATCGTCTCGGCGACAATCTCTTCGCCGATTGCCTGATCGCGCTCAACGCAGAAACCGGCAAGCGCCTGTGGCATTTCCAGGGCGTGCGTCACGATCTCTGGGATCGTGATTTTCCGGCGCCGCCGGTGCTTCTAACCGTGAAGCGGCATGGCAAATCCATCGACGCCGTCGCGCAAGCTTCCAAGCAAGGCTTCGTCTATCTTTTCGACCGCAGCAATGGCTCTACGCTTTTTCCCATCGCCTACCGCGACTATCCTCCCAGCAATATTCCCGGTGAACGCACCGCTCTTCAACAAGGTCTCCCCACCAAGCCGGCTCCCTTTTCGCGCCAGACTCTCACCGAAGATCTTCTGACCAACCGCACAACCGCTGCTCACCAGCTTGCTCTCGAGAAATTTCACGCCTTCCGCAACGCTGGCCAGTTCGTGCCCTTCAGCATTGGTAAAGACACGGTTGTTTTCCCCGGCTTCGATGGAGGAGCCGAATGGGGCGGCGCCGCCGTCGATCCAGAAACTTCCATCATTTATATCAATGCGAATGACATCGCGTGGAGCGGTGCTCTAGCGAAAAACATCCATGAAGACACCACCAGTTCTCTTTACATGAGCCAGTGCAGTATTTGTCACACGGATAATCGCGCTGGTTCTCCTCCGACTACGCCTTCGCTCCTTGCTGTCAGCGAGCGCCTTTCAGCGCAAGCCATCGCCGCTACGATTCAGGATGGCAAAGGCCGCATGCCCGGCTTTCCGAATCTTTCGGGTGAACAAATCTATGCCTTGGTGGATTTTCTCAGCACCGGCGAAAGCAAGGAATTGGCTAGCGTCGTGCCCGAATCCACCGAAATTCCCTATCACCTAACCGGCTACAAGCGTTTCCTCGATCAGGAAGGTTATCCCGCTGTCGCTCCGCCTTGGGGAACACTCAACGCGATCGATCTGAACACCGGCGAGTACGCATGGAAAATTCCGCTCGGCGAATATCCCGAACTTGCCGCCCACGGACTCAAAAACTCCGGAACCGAGAATTACGGCGGACCCATCGTCACCGCCGGCGGTCTTCTCTTTATTGGCGCCACCAACTACGATAAAAAGTTCCGGGCTTTCGACAAATCCACCGGCGCACTGCTGTGGGAAGCTTCGCTCCCTTTTTCCGGCAATGCCACCCCGGCCACTTATCAAATTAACGGCCGCCAATTCGTCGTCATCGCTGCCGGTGGCGGCAAAGATTCGCGTTCCCGATCGGGCGGGGTCTACGTCGCGTTTGCTCTCCCACAGTAAGACTTAGATTGCCGCTCCGCGGCCAGATTGAAACTTGCCGAGCAAAGCTACCGTGGATCAATCGCAGCGAGCGCAAGGGAGCTCATTCGTCTCGTGGCTCGCGTCGCCCACGCGCAGCCCTTCCCGCTTGTACGGCTCGGGCTCAGACCGAACAGACAGCTTTTTGCGAGGGTTTAGAACGGAGCAGAACGTCAGCGCGTAATACCCATCTGGTACGCAAGTAAGATTTGCGAGACCGCGTACTGATAGCGGGCGTCCGTATCGTCAATATCCGCTTCGGTCTTCTGCAATTCGGCCTGACTTAACTCGACGATGGCGGCGAGCCCAAGTTTGTAGCGCTCCTGGGATAATTCCAGCGCGAGTTGCGCTTGCTCGCGAAGTTGCTGGGTAACCGAAAGGCGCTCGTAGGCTTTTTCGGTGTCGAGCCACGTGTTGCGGACATCGCGCGCAATATTGTTTTGCAGATCCTGCAAGCGTTTGCGTTTCACCTCGGTGTCCAGATCGGCGCTTTTTGCGCGGGCGTTGAACAGAAATCCGTTAAAGACAGGAATGTTGATATTCACACCGGCGGCGCCGTACCAGTTTGTAATGTTGTCGTTTCGAATCGGGGCTGCTCCCACTACACCGTTGGCGGATACCGTTGGCCACCAGAGGTCGTGTTCCGCCTTGCTGAATTTTGTGGCGGCGGTGACTTCGTCTTCCAGCGCTCTTACTTCCGGGCGCTGGTTGAGCGCCTGTTGAATCAAAGGAGCAGCGTCAACAGCAGGCGGCGTATTTTGAGATGGGGGCTCGATCGGCGCGAAATCCTGGCGATCGGGATAGCCGAGAATCGCGGAAAGGGTGGAGAGAGAAGCCTCGTAGCTGTTCTGGGATTCCAGGAGCAGGAGCTTGGCGCGAGCGAAGTCTACTTTGCTGAAACTCAAATCGACATCCGATTTCAATTTGGCATTGGTGAGGGCCTGCACCTGGTCAACGAGGTCCTGCCTCGCTTTTACCGTCTCCTCGGCCACGTGGAGGAGCGCCTTGGTCTCGAGAGTGTTGTAAAAGGCTTCGTCGACAGCCAGGACAATTTGCTGCTGAGTGGCGATGGCATTCTGGTCCTGCGCCTTGCCCTGGAAGACGGAGTTGGCGACCAGGTTTTGCGTGCGGCCGAAATCGGTGATCAACTGGCTGACCGCGGCGCCGGCGGCAACCCTGGGATACACGGTTGGGTTGTTCAGCAAGCCCGCGGAAATGCGGCTGCCGGGATCGGAGCCGACGGCGGTAACGCTCAAGCCCACTTGAGGATAGAGCGCAGCGCGGGTCGCTCGAGCGAATTCGCGCGCTTGCAACGCCTGCAATTTGCCGACAGTAATTTGCGGATTGGTTTTGATGGCGGTAGCTTCCGCCTCTTGCAAAGTGATTTGCCGAGTAGCAGGAGTAGTGGTTGGCGAGGGAGTGGCGGACGCGGGAGTCGTTGGCATCTGTTGGGCGGCGGACGGAACCGCAGACACCGCGAGTAACATTGCCGCCAGTTGAATGGACAGCTTCACGACACCACCTCCGGGACATGGGCATGTTTTCTTCCATGAATGATGAGATAAACCGCAGGCACCAGAAAGACGGTGACCAGGACGGAGACTCCCAGGCCGCCAATCACCGCGCGTGCCAGAGGCGCGTATTGTTCGCTGCCGGCCTCGATGCCAAGAGCCATGGGAATCAACCCGAGCAAGGTGGCAAGAGACGTCATGAGAATCGGGCGCAAACGGACTTTGCAGGCTTCCACGACCGCTTGCTTGAGGGGCAGGCCGCGGCGGTGAAGGATGCCGGAGAATTCGACGATCAGAATGCTATTGGAGACAACGATGCCGGTCATCATGATCACGCCCATGAGGGACATGATGTTGAGGGTAGTGCCAGTCATCCAAAGAATAATGAGTACGCCGGCGAGGCCCGGGGGGATGGCAGTGAGAATGATGAAAGGATCGATGAACGAGCGGAACTGCGCCATGAGAACCAGATAGACCAGGATGACAGCGAGAAGCAGGCCGAGAGCAAACCGGAGGAAGGATTGATTCATGCCGACGACTGCGCCTTGTACACGAATGGCGGCATTTTTGGGAAGCGTCAAGCCCTTCAGCAGGCGATTAACCTCGTTGTTGACGCCGCTGAGGTCCTCAGTGCGAGGCATGACGTAAATATCGACGACGCGCCGGATTTGGTAGTGATCGACTTCGGTAGGAGTGTTGATAGGCTCGATTTTGGCAACAGACTGTAAGGGCGTGTAGGAGGCATTTTTGGGGGCGCGCAAGGGAATATTGCGGAAATCGGTCATGGTCATGTTGCCGACTTTTTCGTTGGAGTATTGCACCGTGAGCATGTAGTTGTTGCCGGTTTGGGGATCGATCCAATAGCTGGGAGCGATCATGCCGTCGGAAGTGAGGGCGGTGATGACATTGTCGACGACATCGCGAGGGGTAAGGCCGAGCAGGCTGGCTTGTTGGCGATCGATATTGAGTTCCAGGCCGGGGAAATCGATCGCCTGGGGGATCAGCACGTCACTGACAAGCTTGGAGCCTTTGAGTTGCAGCGCGAGCTTGCGCGCGATGCCGTAACCTTCGTCCAAATTATTGTCGCTGACTTGAATGTCCAGAGGCGCGGGTAACCCCTGATTCACAACCGAATCGACAAGGCCGCCGGCCTGCAGATAGATGCTCAGTTGCGGAAGATCGCTGGCCAGCTTTTCACGCACGCGCTCCATGTATTCGTAGCTTCCAACCTTGTGATCTTCGCGCAAGTTAATTTGCACAAAGGCGGTATCCATGGCGGAGTTGCTGGTGTAGATGGCGGATAGGTCGGGAGTGATGCCGATATTGGAAACGATCATCTCCAGATCGCTCTTGGGAATGACGGAGCGGATGTCGCGCTCAACCTGCGCGATGTATTTGTCCGAGACTTCCAGGCGGGTGCCGGAGGGAGCCTTGACGTTGATCACGAATTGACCGGGATCGGTGCGTGGGAAGTAGGCGCGTCCGACAAAGGGGAAAAGGACGGCGAAGAGCACCGCGATGGTGGCGAGAATGTAAATCGCTGTACGGCCGGGGCGTTCCAGGGCGCCCGTGACTTTTCCCTCGTAATAATTCAAAAGCCGCTGGAAGAATTCGTTGAACTTATGGACCACTTTGCTGAGCCAGCTTTTGGGATGTTCGTGGCTCTCTTCGCCGTGAGCGTCGAGGCGAATGAAATAGGCGCAGTAGAGAGGAACGACGGTCATGGCAAAAATGTAAGAAGCGAAGATGGAAATGACCACACCGAGAGCCAGGTCTGCGAAGAGGTAGCGACTGACGCCATAGAAGAAACTGACCGGAAAAAAGACGATGGAGGTCGTGGAAGTGGCGGCAAGCACCGCGAGAGCGACCTCCATGCCGCCTTTTTCCGCAGCTTCGCGAGGGGCCACACCCTGCTCCATGAACCGGAAGATATTTTCGAGGACGACGACCGAATCGTCGATCAAGCGGGAAAAGGCGAGCGCCAAGCCTCCCAGCAACATGGTGTTGATGGAACCGCCCATGGCGTTCATCACCAGGAAACAGGTCAGGGCAGAAAGCGGAATGGAGAGAAGCACGGCAAATGTGGCACGCGGGCTTCCCAGAAACAAGAGAATCATCAAAGCGGTGAGGGCAAGACCAATGCCACCTTCTTTCAACAGATTGACGACCGCGGTTTTTACGAAGATGGATTGATCGAAGACCACAGCAGTCTTCAGCACATCCGGGACGTCGACCAAATCTTTGATGGCTTCCTTGATTCCATTGACGATGGCGATGGTGTTGCTATCCCCGCCCTGCTTCAAAATCGGGATGTACACGGATTTTTGGCCGTCAATCCTGACGATGTTGCTTTGAATGGCGCCGGCGTCTTCCGCTTTACCGACGTCGGCGACCAACACCGAGCCAAGGCCCACGCTCTTGAGCGGGACCTGGTTGATCTGCTCGACTTTTGGAACCTGGCTGTTGGCGTAAATGTTGTAGTCGCGGTTGCCAATGCGCACGTCGCCCGCCGGTAAAATCAAGTTGGAGCTATTGATGGCACTGACCACATCCATGAGGCTGAGTTGGTGAGCTTCCAGCTTGACGGGATCGACGAATACCTGGATCTGCCGGTAGGTTCCACCAAAAGGTTGCGGGACGGAAGCACCTGGCACATTAGCAACCTGATTCCTGACCTGGAACTGAGCCAGATCTTTGAGTTGCGTTTCGCTGAGACCCTGGCCTTTCAGCGTGAGCAGGCACACAGGCAGGCTGGAGGCGTCGAACTTCAGCACCACCGGAGGCAGGGTTCCTGGCGGGAGCCGGCGCAAGTCTGCCATGGCGAGATTGGCAATGTTGCTGAGTGCGGCGTTGGCATCGGTGCCGGGCTGAAAATAAATTTTGATGAGACTGACACCGGTGAGGGAGCGCGATTCGATGTGGTCGATGTTGCTGCCAAGAGTGAAGAATCGCTCGAAGGTGTTGGTAATGTCGGCTTCAATTTGCTGCGGAGGCATGCCAGCGTAGAAGGTAGCAACTACGACGACCGGGATGTTGACCTGCGGGAACAAGTCCACCGGCATGCGCACCATGGTGGTGACGCCAACCACTGCGACCACCAGACAGACCATGATGATGAAATACGGATATGCCAGAGCAAACTTCGGCATTAATAACCTCCCGCGGGGCCGTGCTCGCCGAGAGCAATGTGTTTCGGCTGAATGTTCATCCCGCTGCAAAATTCGGTTCGGGTTCCAGGAAAAGGCATCGCCGCCAGCTGCGTCATGAGGCCACCTCCGGTGCGTGATCCTTCCGGTGAATCACCAGATAGACGGCGGGCACGAGAAAGACGGTCAATACGACGGACATTCCCAGACCGCCGATCATCGCGCGGGCCAGCGGGGCGTATTGTTCGCTGCCCGCTTCCACGCCGAGTGCCATGGGCAGCAGGGCCAGCAAGGTAGCGAGGGAAGTCATCAGGATGGGGCGCAAGCGCACTTTGCAGGCTTCCACCACCGCTTGTTTCAATTCCATTCCGCGGTCGTGCAGGATGCCAGAAAATTCCACGATCAAAATACTGTTGGACACCACGATGCCGGTCATCATGATCACGCCCATCAGGGACATGATGTTCAGGGTGGTGTGCGTCATCCACAAGAAGAGGATCGATCCCGCGAGCCCAGGAGGGATGGCCGTCAGGATGATGAAGGGATCGACGAAGGAGCGGAACTGCGCCATCAGCACGAGGTACACCAGAACGATCGAGAGCAGCAGACCCACACCGAAGCGAGCGAAGGATTGGCTCATACCGACGACCGCGCCCTGAACTCTGACGCGGGCATTTTTCGGCAACGTCAGACCCTTTAGCAGGTGTTGAACCTGGGAGTAGACGCTACTGAGATCCTCGCTCTTGGGCATCACAAAGACATCGACGACGCGGCGGATCTGATAGTGGTCGACTTCCGTAGGCGTGTTGATGGGCACGATCCTGGCGACCGATTGCAGCGGTGTGTAAGAGGAGGAAGTTTCGGCGCGCAGCGGAATGTTCTGGAAATCCGACATGGTCATGGAAGCGATTTTTTCGTTGAAATACTGCACCGTCAGCATGTAGTTGTTGCCGCTCTTCGGATCGATCCAGTAGCTGGGTGCGATCATGCCGTCGGAAGTAAGCGCGGTGATGACATTGTCCATTACGTTTTTCGGGGTCAATCCGAGCAGGCTGGCTTGTTCGCGATCGATGTTCAATTCCAGTCCGGGATAATCGATATCCTGCGGAATCAGAACGTCGCTGACGAGGTTCGAGCCTTTCAGTTGCAACGCAATTTTTCTGGCGATGCCATATCCTTCGGCCAGATCGTTGTCGCTCACCTGAATGTCCAGCGGAGCCGGCAAGCCCTGGTTCACGACCGAATCCACCAACCCGCCCGCCTGAAAGTAGGTGCTTAATTCAGGAAGGTCGTCGGCGAGTGTTCGCCGCACCCGTTCCATGTATGCGTAGCTCCCCAGGCGATGTCCCTCGGTGAGGTTCACCTGCACAAACGCCGTGTGCATCGCGGAGTTGCTGGTATAAATCGCGGAAATGTCCGGTGTAATGCCGATGTTGGAGACAATCATCTCCAGGTCTTTTGCGGGAACGACGGAGCGAATATCCTGTTCGACTCTGGCGACGTACTTGTCCGTGACTTCCAGACGCGTGCCGGTTGGAGCCTTCAGGTTAATCAGGAACTGCCCGGGATCCGTGCGTGGGAAATAGGCGCGCCCCGCAAACGGAAAAATCAACGCGACGGCCAGCACGATTCCCCCGAGAAGGTAGGCGGTGGTCCTTCCGGGCCTGACGAGCGCGCTTGTCACATATTTTTCGTAATAAGCGAGAAGTCGCTGGAATAACAAATTGAATCGATAAACGATCTTGGAGAGCGCGCCCAACGAAGTGCTTTGTTGTTCCTTTTCTGCGTGAGCATTTTCTGTGTGCGCGTCCGGGCGGATGAAGTGCGCGCAGTACAGGGGCACGACGGTAAGCGCAAATATGTACGAAGCAAAGATGGACAACACCACGCCGAGGGCCAGGTCGGTGAACAGGTAGCGGCTGACGCCATAGAAAAGTGTCACCGGGAAGAACACGATGGACGTTGTGCAGGTTGCCGCCAGTACCGCAAGAGCGATCTCCGATCCGCCTTTTTCCGCAGCCTCCGCCGGCGGCGCGCCCTGTTCCATGAAGCGGAAGATGTTCTCCAGCACCACGACGGAATTGTCGATCAGTCGCGAAAAGGCCAACGCCAGACCGCCTAGCAGCATGGTGTTAATCGAGCCGCCCATTCCGTTGACCACCAGGAAACAAGCGAGAGCCGAAAGCGGAATGGAGAGCAGCACGGCAAAAGTCGCACGCGTGCTTCCCAGGAACAGCAAGATCATCAGCCCGGTAAGCAGCAGCCCGATGCCGCCTTCTTTTAGAAGATTCTTGAGAGCCGTTTTGACGAAGATAGACTGGTCAAACACCACTGCGGTCTTCAGAACATCGGGCACATCAACGAGGTGCTTGGTAGCGTCCTTGACGCCATTCACGATGGCGATGGTGTTGCTCCCGCCGCCTTGTTTCAAAACCGGGATGTACACGGATCGTTGCCCATCGATGCGCACAATGTTGGTCTGAATGGCGCCGGAATCCTCGGCCTTGCCGACGTCGGCCACCAAAATCGAGCCGAGGCCGACGCTCTTGAGAGGAATTTGATTGGCGTCGGAAGGTTCGGGGACCTGACTATTGGCGTAAATGTTGTAGTCGCGATTTCCGATGCGCACATCGCCTGCCGGAAGAATCAGATTGGAGTCGTTCACGGCGGCGACGACATCCATGAGGCTGAGCTGGTATGCCTCCAGCTTCACCGGGTCGACATACACCTGAATCTGCCGGTACGTTCCGCCAAATGGTTGTGGCACCGAGGCGCCCTTCACGTTGGCAACTTGATTCCGCACTTGAAATTGCGCCAGATCTTTCAGCTGAGTTTCGTTCAGGCCTTTCCCTTGCAACGTGATCAAGCACACGGGAAGGCTGGAGGCGTCGAATTTCAGCACCACAGGCGGTAGCGTACCGGGAGGAAGACGGCGAAGATCGGCCATCGCCAGGTTGGCAATGTTGCTGAGAGCGGCGTTGGCATTGGTTCCCGGCTTGAAATACACCTTGATCAAGCTGACGCCCGTTAAAGAGCGAGACTCGATGTGATCGATATTGCTGCCGAGAGTAAAAAATCGCTCGAATGTATTGGTGATGTCCGCTTCGATTTGTTGCGGCGGCATGCCGGAATAAAATGTAGCCACCACTACGACCGGAATGTTGATTTGCGGGAACAAATCGACGGGCATGCGCGCCACCGTCGCAACGCCTACAACCGCCACCACCAGGCAAAGCATGATGATGAAGTAGGGATAGGCGAGGGCAAACTTGGGCATTACTTCGCTCCTGGAGCGCCGGGTTGCCCGAGTTCAATTTCTTTCGGAGTGATTTTCATTCCAGCACGAAACTCATTTCGGCTGCCAATCACAACGCGCTCGCCGTCGGAAAGTCCGGAGAGGACTTCGACGTGCGTGCTGCCCTGCAGGCCGAGGTGTACCTTGCGTTCTTCGAGCGTATCTTGTGCGTTCGCAACCAGAACGGTTCCTTCCGATCCGTTGGTTTCCACCGCTTCCAGGGGCACGGTCAGAACGTCAGTCTTTGCGGCCACGCCGATCTTGGCTTCCACGTACATTCCCGGTAACAGTTTGCCGCCGGGATTCTGGAAATCGATTTCGGTTTCCATGGTGCGGGTCTGCGGGTCGAGGGCGTCAGCAAAGCGGGAGACTTTGCCGACGGAATCCTGGTTCAATGCCTGCACGTGAACCTTGACGGGATCGCCTAGGCGGATCTGACCGGCGATGGATTCGGGAATGGGCAGCACCAATCGCAACACGGAAATTTGCGCAATGCGCACGACGGGAGCGGATTGAGTGCTGGAGGAAGTTCCCGCGGCAATCAACGATCCCGTGTCGGCGTAACGCACGGTGATGACGCCGGTAAACGGAGCGGTGATGCGGGTGTAATCAGAAAGGGCTTTGTACTGCTGCTGGGTGGCCACGGCGACGTCGAGTGCCTGTTCGGCGGCGCTCAGGGCGGCCTGAGCGCTGGAGACCTGCGCTTCGCCTTCCAGGTCTTTTGCGCGAGCGTCGTCCACTTCCTGTTGCGCGACGAGTCCGGCGCGCGAATCGGAGGCTTGCGTCAATCGTTCCGCCATGGCGTGAGTGGCTTCGTGAGCGGACTTTGCGCGCTGCACGTCGCCTTGAGCGCGGCGAATCTCTTCCTTGGCGCGACGGACAGCGGCGTCGGCGCCGGAAAGTTCGGCGGCGAGTTCCGGAACCTCGAGGAGGGCGAGTGTTTGCCCTTCCTTCACGTGAGAGCCAACGTCGACATACATGGTCTTGATGTAGCCGGCCACCTTGGCGTGGAGATCGACTTCCTGAAAGGGCTTAAAGCCCCCCGCCAGTGTCAGCGGAGTGCCTAAAGCGCCGTGCCCCACCTTGACGACAGCCGCCACGGGAGCGCTAACGTGCTCGGGATTATCGGCGCCATCGGCTTCGGTTTTTGCGTGGCGGAACAGTCCCCAGAAAACCAGCACTCCAGCAAGGGCCAGTGCCACGATCACCAGATATTTTTTGTTTGCCATACCTTTTTCCTGCCTATGCTTGGGCTCGATGGATTGTCCATCGGGACTATACCGAGGGGCTAAATATGGAACGCGCCCGACGAGCAAAGGGGCGACCGAAATCTCAGAGTACTTTTCGAGCCTGGGGTCGGAAAGAGCTACAGCGAAGGCGGGGGACGGAAACAAATGCTAGCGATCAGTTCCGGCTGTGGTGGCAGCGCTTGATCCAAGATGATCCTGGCAGCGTACTCGGTCTGCGCCCCCTGTACCACCGAGATTTTGGTGGCCGTCTCTTCAACCGTTGCTGCGCGTTCCGCGTAATTGGCCTGGACCGGGGGATAATGCTGCATTTCCGACGAGCCGACCGTCGAGCGATGGCGCGCCAAGGAGGCATAAATCGGGCCGTCGGATTGAATCTTTAAAGAGAGGAAAGGGTTGTAGAGAATCGAGGCGATCAAGACCAGGCAGACACACACCCGCCAGACCGTACAGGCATCTCCCCGAGCGGAGCCGTTAGTCACTCGGATTCTCTCCATGGAATAAAGATAGATGAGATTCGGAATGGCCGTCAATAGGGTGCATCAAAGGTGGGCGCAAAAGGAGGGAGGAGAGGGGACCGGAGCCAGGGGTGCAACCGGTCCCCGTGGTAGGACTTGGAGTGAAGATTAAACGCGTTCAGTCTCGCACGAAGGGGTCACGCCTGAATGAAGGGCGGATGAATTGTCTGTAACGTCCGCCGAGCGCCGAACCACAACATCCTCCTGTTGTTGTTCGGGAAGAAGTGTGAGGCCCCGACCGTGGCGGACATCGAGTCCCCGCACCCAGAAAATGATGTCTTCGGCGATGTTGGTGGCATGGTCGGCGATGCGTTCGAGGTGGCGCGTCGCCAGCACAAACTGCAAGTCGGGCGTGACGCGACTTAGGTCCTTGGTCATGCGCTGCAGCAAGTGCTCGAAGATGCGGTCACGATACTGATCGACAATATCGTCGCACTCCAGCACCTGCGCGGCCAGCTCGGCATTGCGAAAGATCAGCGCGCCGAGGCTGCGGCTGACCATGGAGCGAACGGCTTCGGCCATGGGAGCGAGTTCCTCGGGAGTTTGCGCTTGCGGCATTTCGCGAAGAGAGATAACGCGTTCAGCGATGTTGACGGCGATATCGCCGATACGCTCGAGATCATTGGTGATTTTCAGAGCGGCAACGATGAGGCGAGTCTCGTCCTCGGTAAACGAACCACGGCGCAGAAGGCGGACGGCGTGCTCATCGATGACGATTTCCATTTCGTTGATGCGCGGCTCGAGCAGAAAAACTTCGCCGGGAAGGCTGGCGGTGCGTTCACTCTCAAAACTGACGATGGCGTCGAGGGCACGGTTCATGGCGCCTTCGACAAGCCGAGCCATGGAGATCAGGTAGTTGACCAACGTGTCGTACAGCACGACTTCCGTCAATCCCGTGGTGGTAGCCATTCACGCCTCCGCGGCGAGACAGTTGAAACGCCTTCGCACGCTAACAACAGTGTGGGCTGGGTATGTTACTGCTTGTTGACGAGCAGGTGAATAAGAGGCGAAGGGATGTGCGACGGATACCTATGAATTGGCGGGATATACGCGGCTGGCACGGCTGCCGGCAGCGGAGACGGCAGCGCGTGTCGCCGCGCGCTCCGGATCAAACACCGGGATAGAGAAATGGAATCGCGAGCCTTCGCCCACTTCGCTTTCCACCCAGATGCGTCCGCCATGAACTTCGATCAGGTGCTTGGCGATACTGAGGCCTAGCCCGGTCCCGCCCGCTTCCCGGGAACGGGCCGCATCGACGCGATAGAAACGCTCAAAGATGCGAGGCTGGTCTGATCGCGGGATGCCAATGCCGGTGTCTGCGACGGCGAAAATAACTTCATCATTTTTAGCTTCGGCGCTAAGGGCGATTTTTCCGCCTGGCAGGGTGTACTGGATGGCATTATCCAGTAAATTTTGCAGCACTTCCTGAAGGCGGCGGGAATCGCCAGCAATATCGGGGAGACGGCCGGGTAATTGCAGAGAAAGGGTGAGTCCTTTTTCGGCGGCGCGGCGTTGCGCGGTTTCGTAGCAGGATTCGACGAGCTGCGAAACGGCCAGGCGGCGGACCTCAAGCTCAAGGCGCTCCGCGTCCATCTCAGACAGGCGCAAAAGATCTTCAGTGAGGCGAGCGAGTCGGCGGGAATGCTCGAGGATGATGCCGAGGAAACGGTCGCGATTGTTGGGATCGTGGACGGCGCCCGCCAGAAGAGTTTCAGAGAAGCCCTGAATGGCAGTGAGCGGAGTCCGGAATTCGTGCGAGACGTTGGCGACAAAATCACGGCGGACGCGCTCGAGTTTGCGAAGTTCGGTAATGTCGTGCAGCACGATGACCGCACCGGAGGTTTCCCCGGCGCGAACGGAGGCCACCGTGGCGGCGAAATAATGCTGCCGAAGCGTGCCAGTGACAATCTCAGCCTCGACGCGCGGCTCGCCGGCGAGAACGCGGCGCACGGCTTCGATGAGTTCGGTTTGCCGAACAACCTCCAGTAGCGAGCTCCCGGACACGGGCGGCACATCCAGATCGAGGATCTGAGCGAAGCCAGGGTTGGCGAATACGAGACGTTCGACGCCATTGACCACCGCGACGCCTTCCACCATGGAGCCGAGAATCGCGGAGGAAAGATTGCGCTCCTCCGTGAGAGTGCGGATTGTGCGATCGAGCCGTTGGGCCGTTTGATTCAAGGAAACGCCGAGAGATTCCAGAGTGTCGCCTTTGCCGTCTCCCGGCAAAGGCCGAAAATCTCCTTCCGCTACGCGCAGAGAGAACTCGCGCAGCCGCTCAATGCGATCGGTGTACGAGCGAGAGATCAGCAACGCAACCAAGCTGGCCAGCAGGAGAATAAGAAGGGACCACAGCCAGAGTCGCGTGCGGAAGGTGGCCAATTCCTGGTCGATACTTTCAACGGGCAAAGCCAGACGCAAAATAACGGGTGTACCGTCGGGGAAATTCTCGCGCACAGCGTAATAAACAAGCGGGTGCTTGACCGAAACACTGTAGCGCGCGGATTGGCCCTCGCCGTTCTGCAAAGCCTGGAGCACTTCGGGGCGGCCGGCATGGGTCTCCATGGTCTGCGTTTCCGATTCTGAATCCGCCAACACTGTACCGTCGGAAGAAATCAAGCTGACGCGGACGCCGTTGGCAGCCGCGTTTTTCGTCCAGGTGTTCAGAGCAGAAATATCCGGCGGTGTTTGCGGAGCGCCGGCCGGTAAAGGATCCCGGCGGAGTACGGTGGCGAGTGCCTTCAGTTCCTGAAAACCGTGGGTCTCGTAACTACTGCGAAGCGTGCGCTCGGCAAGGAAATCCACTGCGAGCAAAACGCTCAGCAGCAGCGCCAGGAAGGTCAGCGCGAGTTTCCAAAAGAATTTAGGCCGCACGAGTTTCGAAAAGATAACCGGCGCCGCGCACGGTCTTCAAGTGCAGGGGATTTTCCGGGTCGGATTCGATTTTTTCGCGCAAGCGGCGGACGTAAACATCGACGCTGCGCGGAGTGACGAACCGATCCGTGCCCCACACGGCGTCAAGTAACTGATCCCGGGTGAAGACGCGGTTAGGGCGCGAAGCCAGGTAATAGAGTAAACGAAATTCGAGGGTGCTCAGAGGCACGGGCTTCCCCGCATGGCTGACACGGTAAGAAGCAGGATCGATGGCCAGGCGGCCGATTTCCAGGACGCGCGGAGCATCGGCGGGAGGTTCGGCGCGGCGAATCAGAGCCTTGACGCGGGCAATCAGTTCACGCGGACTGAAGGGCTTGGTGACGTAATCATCGGCGCCCATTTCCAAGCCAACCACGCGGTCGGCTTCATCGCCGCGAGCCGTGAGCATCAGGATGGGCAGGCGATTCAGGGATTCGTCCTTGCGGATTTCGCGGCAAATGTCCAGGCCGGAAAGCTTCGGGAGCATCAGATCGAGCAGCAGCAGATCGGGAGGAGACTTCTTCAGAGTGGAGAGGCCGCTGGCGCCATCGAGGGCGGCGCTGATTTGAAAACCTTCATTTGCAAGGTTGTACCGGACGAGCTCGACGATGTCGCGATCGTCTTCAATGATCAGGATGCGCTTCATGTACCGCTCTCGAACCGCTGATCGCATCGGTAGGAGTCTACCGTAGACCGCCGCATCGCGGTAGGCATGGATTTGATTGAACCCCCAGGGAATTAGCTGAATCGGGAATATTCTGACAGCGGAGGCAGCCGATGTGGTGAGCAGGAGATGACAAGAATATGAATGAACTGTAAACGCGCTAACGAACGGATTGAGCGGGGGTTAACACGGCATTCATATTTAACCAGGCGGAATGTCACGTGGCAGCCGCCTGCAGCAGCGGCGTGGGGCCAGCGATGTTCTTGATGAGTTCCGGAGGGAAACTGTGGCGCTGTTGCAGGTATTCCGGGGAATTATAAGAGAGCCAGACTTTGCCGCCGGCGTCTTGCCAAATGAGGGCCTTTAGCGGCAGGTCGATCGCCATTGTCGGGGAAGCGAGCATCAGCGGCGTGCCGCCTTTGGGGCTGCCGAAGATCAGAAGTTGCGTTGGAGGCATGTGCAAACCAGCTTTTTCGGCCTCACCGCTGTGATCGACGCGGCAGAAAATAGTGATGCCGTGTGCGAGGAGACTCGCCTCCAGCCGCTTGGCAGTTTCGGTGACGGAATAGGAACTGTTGACATGGATCAGGCCGCTGTCAGGAGCAGGAACGGGAGTCATCGGTGTTCTCCTCAGCAACAGAAGATGCGAAAGAAGGTAGCAAGGTTATAGGTGACTCGTGAGCCGTGATTAGCGATTCGTGGCGGCGCAGACACTCCCTTCCCGAACAGGGTTTGTGTCTTCAATGTAGCGCTCGCTTTTATGCGAGCCCGGTGTTGCGATGTGAGCGTCTTTCACAGCTGCCATGAAAGCCAGCGCTCCAGGAAGGAATAAAGAGGAAGACCCGAGAACCCTACACGTGTGGGCGCCCAATCAGGAGTTGGGAGTAGTGGCGAAGGCCAGGGTTAGCAGAGTCTTCTGTTCGAGTTCGTGAGCTTTGGAGGAGCCGGTGGCCGGGCTGGCACTGGCGGAACGTCTCACCGCGCGCACGCGAATGTTTTTGTCCTTGGCGATGCGTTCCAGGCGCGGAAGCACGTAGAAGAGCGCGCCCATGTTGGCGGGCTCTTCCTGTACCCAGACGATTTCGCGAACATTGGGATGCGCATCGATAGCCCCTGCGATCTCGGTTTTGGGCAGCGGGTAAAGCTGATCGAGGAAAAAGATCGCTGTGGAGGTGTCCTTGCGGCGACGGCGTTCCGCGCGGAGTTCGTGGCCGACTTTGCCGCTGGCGATCAGGATGCTTTGCGCATCGGTGACTTCTCGATCGGAAACCAGAGTGAGAAAACGCGGCCGCTCGAATTCTTCAAGGGTGGAAGAGGCGTCGGGATGCCGCAGCATGCTCTTCGGCGTAAAGACGATCAGAGGTTTGCGCCACAGGCGCCGGGCCTGACGGCGCAACAGGTGGAAATATTGCGCGGCGCTGGAAGGCTGGCAAATGTTCAGGTTGCCCTCGGCCGCGAGCTGCATGAAGCGCTCGATGCGCGCGCTGGAATGCTCCGGGCCCTGGCCTTCGTAGCCGTGGGGAAGAAGCAGGACGAGCCCAGTCGGAAGGCCCCACTTGTCTTCACTGGCACTGATGAACTGGTCGATGATGATCTGCGCGCCGTTGACGAAATCGCCGAATTGAGCTTCCCAGAGAACCAGGCCTTCAGGATAGTCGCGCGAAAAGCCGTATTCGAAACCGAGGCAAGCCGCCTCGGAAAGCGAAGAGTTATGAATCTCGCAGAACGCTTGCGACGCAGAAAGATGCGCCAGCGGGAGATACTCCTGCTCGGTCTGCGTGTCGACCAAAATCGCGTGGCGCTGGTTGAACGTGCCGCGCTGCGAATCCTGTCCCGTAAGGCGCACGGGATTCCCTTCCAGAACCAGCGAGCCAAAAGCGAGAAGTTCGGCAAAACCGTAATCCACCGGCCGCCCGCCGTGGCCCATTTCGCCACGCTGTTCCAGCAATTTCACAATTTTGGGATGCACGTGGAAGCCCGCGGGCGGACGAATCAGTCCATCGGTGATTTCAGCGAGCTTCTCGCGAGGGAGCCCGGTATCGACTTCGAACGCGGGATTGTATTTGCCGTAGTTGTACGGCACCCAGTAATCCGGCAATTTGCGAAGCCGCGGAATCTTTGTGAGCTTTCCTGCTTTGCGCTGGGCTTCTTCGTATTCCTTGCGAATCGTGGCGGCGATTGGCTCGGCATCGATGCCGGTGTGCTCAGCATAGATTTTCCAGAGTTGCGGATGCGACTTGATGCGCTCGTAAAGGCGAGGCTGCGTGATGGTGGGATCGTCCACTTCGCTGTGGCCGTGGCGACGGTAACCGATCAGATCGATGACCACGTCGGAATTGAAATGCGCGCGATATTCCGCGGCGAGGCGGCCGATGCGCACCACCGCGTCAGGATCTTCTGCGTTGACGTGAAAAATGGGAATGCTCTGGCGGCGCGAGATGCTGGAGGCGAAACGCGACGAGTGTTCCTGGGTCGGGCGAGTGGTGAAGCCGATGAGATTGTTGACGATGATATGGACCGTGCCGCCGACGGAATAAGCAGCAAGATCCGCAAGATTGAGCGTTTCGGCGAGCACGCCCTGCCCAGCATAGGCCGCGTCGCCATGCATAACGATGGACCAAACCTTGTTGAGGACGGCTTGAGAGTGATCGATTTGCGCGCCTTGGACGCCATGGCGGGTTTGCTTGGCGCGCGCGCGTCCCATCGCTACCGAATCGACTGCTTCCAAGTGGCTGGGATTGGAAACAAGGTGAACGTTCAATTGCTTGCCGGCGGCAGTGGTGTACATGCCGGTGGCGCCAACGTGATACTTCACATCGCCCGCGCCCAGTACGCTGCGCGGGTCGACATCTTCGAAGCCCGCGACAACTTCATGCGCCGGTTTGCAGGCGATGTGCGTCATGACGTTCAAGCGGCCGCGGTGGCTCATGGCCATGATCGAATCGATGCCGCCGCGTTCACCCGCTACGTCGAGAATGGCATCGAGCAGCGGAATGAGCGAGGTGTTGCCCTCAAGCGAAAAGCGTTTGCTGCCCAGATAGCGGCTCTGCAGAACTTGCTCGAAAAGATCGGCACGAATCAGGCGCTCAAGAACTTTTGCCTGGCTGACCTCGAACTCCGGGCCTTCCATGCGCTCAGCGATCCAGTGGCGCCGCTTCGGCTCGGGGAGATGATTGATTTCCACGCCAACCGTGCCGCAATAGTAGCGGCGCGCTTCCTCGGCGAATTCGCCGGAGAGGCCTTCGAGGTCAGGGAACTTCAGGGGCGCGAAGAAGCCGAGCGGGTCGAGGGTGGCCTCGTAAAAGCCCCAGCGTCGGAAAAGATCGAAAATACGTTCGCGCTCGCCGTGATTGCTGCCGTTGGGCGAAGCGGGTTTCTTCGTGGGCTTGGAAAGCTTGTCGGGAGCGATGGTCACGCGGTTAGCCATAGGTCTGTTCTACAGACTTTCTATTTTGCCATAAGAGGCAGGCAGGGCCGAATAGGGGGATTTGTTGCCCGGTGGACCAGGCTGCAACGGTCTGGTATGGCGCTTGCCACGACTTTCTTAGGTGGCCGATTCGCCACCCATGCTCAGAGGGCTGCGGGAGAAACGCACTCCACGCGTCACATCATCCTCAAGGACCGACTCGTCAACGGACTTGCGACCCCCCGCCAGACACAATCAAAAGGTGCAAGGAGGTTTGGACTACAGATGAATGGAATCAGTTCCGCAAGCAGACGGAAAGTCGGAACCACAAACTCATTGTCTGCTTTTCTCTGGCATTGGGGCATATTCCCGAAATGCTGCCGTACCATCAGCAAGCTGACCCTAAGCTGACAAACAAACTGCCAAGTGAGTCCGTCGAATTGCTAATGAACAAGGCGACCCTCCGCTCCGGCGAATGAATAGAGAATTTTTGCCACTAACGTCCATCGCCTGTGGAGCGCCACCGTGCCCGCGATTGGCTTTGTGGATTGGCTCGCGAGTAGGCCGAAGGTATGGCTACAAGGAGCGGACTAGATCCTGGAGGTGGGCGGCGATTTCGGCTGGTGGCCTGTTGGACGGGAAGGTCACCGGGGCGCCGATGTGGACGGTGACTTCGCCGGGGTGGGCGAGGCGGCGGTGCTCTTTCTGCATGCGCCACAGGCCGTCGACGCGCATGGGAACCACGGGAATGTTGAGATTCTGTGCGAGCAGGCCGATGCCGTATTGGAAAGGGGTCATCTCCGGAGTGTCGCGCATGTTGATATCGCCTTCCGGAAAAACCAGGATGCTGTAGCCGCGATCGACGGATTCACCGGCAAAACGAAAACTTTCGCGGAAGCCGGAAAAACGGGGGAGCGGAAAAACGTTGAAGAGCGAGACAACCGAAAAATATTTGAACCTCCACAGGAAACGTTTGGCGAAAGACCATTTGTGAGGCGGGTGGCGGAATGAGTGCAGCTCCTCGCCGCCCATCGCCGCGGCGAGACGATGACGAAAGCGCGGGGGGAGAGCAACGAGAACGAGTCCAATATCGGCGCGGCGGGTAACGTGATTGGCGACAAAGATGAAGGGGCCTTTCAGATTGGCGAGGTGTTCGCGACCCACGATGCGCGCGTGCGCCAGCAGTAACGTGGCGGGCCAGGTGAGCGCGTAATAGACGGCGATGCGGATCAGGCGGACGGGAAGAGTTTGCTGCCAGCGAGTATAGACGAAGTCAGAGCCGCGGGCGGAGGGTTGGGCGATGAGGCGTTGGAGGTCGGCGGTGGACTTCGCGTCGGCGAATTGCGTTTCGTTGAGTTCGATGTTGTAGCGGTGCTCGAGCGTGGAGAGGAGTTCGACGCGGTCGAGCGAGGACATGGAAGACAGATCGGCGGTGGATGGTAAAGCGGAAGAGAGATCCCTCGCTTCGCTCGGGATGACAGCGCCTTTGGCAGGACCAAGGAATCCAGGGGCGCCGGAGGCGAGGACGGAAAGACGCGGCTTTCCGGTCGGAGTGCGCGGGAAGTCATGGTCGGGCCAGATGAGAAAGCGGCGGATGCGCTGGTATTCGGCGAGGGAGGCGTTGGCGGCGTCAATGGCCACTCGGGCGGATACATCGAGAGACGCCTGTTCCATCGATGGTGATGGCGCTGCAGGGTTGCCGCGATTCCTCGCTACGCTCGGAATGACCGCCCCATTCTCCGTAGCAGGTGATTGCACGCGGGCGGATGGTCGCATGAGCAGGATGGCGAGGGGTTCGGCGTTGGCAGCGGAGTCCAGCGGGATGACAACGGCGTCGCGGATAGCAGGCTGGCGGCGGAGGGCCGCTTCGAGGTCTTGGGGATAAACGTTGAGTCCGGCGGGCGTGACGATGACATTTTTCTTTCGGCCGCGAAAGCGCAAATTCCCTTCTGCGTCGAGTTCGCCGAGATCGCCGGTGCCGAGCCAGCCATCGTTTTCCGCCATGCGTGATTGGAAAGTGCCTTTTTCAAAATAGCCGGAAGAAACATTCTCGCCTCGAACGAGAATTTCGCCGTCGGGTGCGAGGCGGAATTCCTTGCCGGGCAGGATTTTGCCAACGGTCCCCTCCGCAGCGCTGAACGGATGATTCAGGCTGATCAGCGACGCGGTCTCTGTCATGCCGTAACCTTGTACGACGGCGTAGCCGATCAGTTTGAAGAACTCCTCCGTCTGCGAAGAAAGAGCGGCGCCCCCTGAAATGAAAGCCCAGAACTTCCAGCCGAGCTGGCGATGGATTCGGCGGAAGCGCCAGGCGCGGATGTAGAAGTTTTCCTTGGCATAAGCGGCCGCAGTGGCATTGAACCATGGTCGCCAGCCACGGGCGTCGATGTCCTGCTCCATGGCATTTCGCAACGCATCGAGCATGCGGGGAACGGCGATCACGATCGTAGCGCGCTCGCGCCGGATGGTGCGCAGAATGTCCCTGGGATGCGGAGAGTTTTCCAACACGACGGTGGCGCCCAGCAGCGGCGGCACGAACACGGACACGAATTGGCCAAAAACATGGCTGAGAGGAACAAGCGAGACAAATCCCAACGGATGAAACCATTTTTCGCGCTTGCCATATTCCTGGATGCCAGTTTCGATTGGCTCCAGGTTCGCCAGAAAATTGCCATGGGTCAGAACTACGCCGCGCGGCTCGCTGGTGGTGCCGGAAGTGAAGAGAATCTCAGCAACATCAGTTCGCGAAGCTTGCTCACCAGGAGCGGGGACTGAATCCGCGAGAGGCGGGGACGATGTCCTGGCAGCTTCCCAATCGTTGTAGACGAGAGCAGGCGGCCCGCTCGGCAGAATCGGTTGCGACGCGTCGCGAAGGATCACTTTCACCTGCGCTTCACGAACGATACGCTGAACGAACTCGAGATTCGCGGACGCATCCATCGGGACAGCCACGGCTCCGCGAAGCAGAATGGCCCAGAAGCCGGCGATCCACGCGGACGAGTTCGGTCCCCAGAGAAGAACGCGATCGCCGGAGCCAACACCGTGACCGGCAAGCATCCGAGCCCATGACAATGCATTCGAACGCAGCTCCGCATAGGTCAGGGATTCCCGGCGGTAGCCGCGTGTCTCGACGACAGCGGGACCTTTGGCAAATCGCCCAAACGAGTTGAGCAGCGAGAGCAGGTTGGGGCGGGCCATGATTAAGGGCGCTCCAGAGCGGGCGGGTTCATGATACGCCGGATGGATTGGTAAAGGAGGAGTGCCATTTAATCGATGGGAAGCACGTCGGGTGCCACCTAAGCGCCTTTCACTGCATCACAATGGAGGCATGATGGAAAGGACCGTAGAATCTTAGGGTGACGCGAGGAGGGGCTTCTCAGGTAAACTAGAAGCTTAAGGGCTGGGGGAGCAAGCGCTAGAATCTTTCGAACAGCCCGTGTTCGGCGGCGTGTTTTGCAGCGAATCGACGTGCGGCGCGGCATCAGTCGCGACCGGCACAACTGGGGAAGGAATGCCCGTACCAATTTCACAAGCGTGGACGGTGGCGAGTTACGTCCTGAAGCAGAAAATTAAGGGACGCAAGCAGTATCCACTGGTGTTGATGCTCGAGCCGCTCTACCGCTGCAACCTAGCCTGCGCAGGCTGCGGGAAGATTCAGTATCCGGCGCACGTGCTGAAGCAGGAACTCTCGCCCGAAGAGTGTTTCAAGGCCGTGGAGGAATGCGGCACGCCGATGGTATCGATTCCGGGCGGCGAGCCGCTGATGCACTCGCAGATCGACAAGATTGTCGAAGGCCTCGTGGCGCGGAAGAAATACATCTACCTATGCACCAACGCGCTGCTGCTGAAAGAAAAGCTGCACCTGTTCAAGCCCAGCAAATACCTGACATTTTCCGTGCATCTAGATGGGCAAAAGGAGCACCACGATTTCTCGGTCTGCCGCGAGGGCGGCTACGAACTGGCCGTCGAAGGCGTGAAAGAGGCGTTGAAGCGGGGATTTCGCGTTACCACGAACACCACACTGTTTGACGGCGCCGATCCCAAGAGCGTGCGAGCTTTCTTTGACGAGATGATGGCACTCGGCGTGGAAGGCATGATGCTTTCCCCGGGCTATTCTTACGACAAGGCGCCAGACCAAAAGCATTTCCTGGGGCGTGCGCGGACGCGGCGCTTGTTCCGCGCGATCCTGGCAAACCGCAAGCCCAGCTGGCAATTCAATCAATCGATGCTGTTCCTCGAATTCCTGATGGGGAAGCGCGATTTCAAGTGCACGCCGTGGGGCATGCCGACTTACTCCATATTTGGCTGGCAGAAACCTTGTTACCTGCTGCAAGACGGCTACACCGACTCGTTTGCAGAACTGATGTCGACCACGGAGTGGGGTAATTACGGCACGGAATCGGGCAATCCAAAGTGCGCAAATTGCATGGTACACAGTGGCTATGAAGCCTCCGGAGTGGACTACACGTTCAGTTCGCTGAACGGCTTGTGGGCTGCGGCCAAAGCCACGCTGTTCACGCGCAACCAGGACGACGAGGCTTTGCTGATGTTGAACGAGCCCGCCGCGCCAGTGCACTCTTACAACCCGCTGGTGCAGATCGACTCGAAATCCTCCAAGTTGGAAGAGACTCGAGCATGACGGGACCGCGCCACGCCGACCGCCCAGAGCACACAGTAAATCCCGATGAGCTGGAAGTAGCGCCCGGGTTCGTACACGAGACGCTGCAAGGGTGGATTCCGGAGCTTGCCAGCGAGGATGAACTGCGCGAGGCCCTGGAGAAAGCCTTCGATTACCGCGGCGACGTGACTATAGCGCGCAAAGACGGGTCCAAATTCGAGGGCTACATCTTCGACCGCGTCAGCGGCACGACGTTGGCCAGCTCTTATGTGCGCATCCTGCCAAAAGACTCCAATCAGCGACTGAAGATCGCCTATGCCGACATTGCGGCACTCGCCTTTTCGGGCCGCGACACGGCCGCAGGCAAGAGTTGGGAAGCGTGGGTCAAGAAGTATTGGGACAAGAAGCAAGCGGGTGGGGGGAATCTGAGCTTGCAGCCTGAATCCCTGGAAGAGTAGTGGATTTCGGGTATTAAAAGCAGTTAATGCCCAAAAGCCGCAGTAATTCCCATAAATCCAATAAGTTACATTTTATCGTAGCAGGGAGACCTGTGCGCACTCTCGGGTGGACAATAAGCCCTTTCTTGTGATAGTGTTAGGTATAGCGTTTGTTGCTCTTGTATTACCTTTTGACTCGTTCAGGGGGCTGCGAGAACAAACTCGCGGCCCTTTTTTTCGGGCTAGAGGCAGTCGGAACGCCCGGGAAACCGGGGGACCGAACCAAGAGAGGCAAAGCAATTCAATATCGAGGTTTAGCAGTGAAGGAACAAGGAACAGTTAAGTGGTTCAATGCTTCGAAGGGTTACGGGTTCATCCAACGTCAGACGGGAGAAGATGTGTTCGTGCACTTCTCCGCAATTCAGCAAGAGGGCTATAAGTCGCTGAATGAAGGTCAAGCGGTGGAGTTTGAAGTCAAGAAGGGCCCGAAAGGCCTTCAGGCGGAGAACGTCACAAGCCTCTAGCCTGTGCATTGGAGAGGTCCCCGAGGGGTCGGGGGCCTCTCACTTTCAGAAAGAAGACGAATTTAAGACCAGAAGCGAGCCGTTGTTAAGGAGGAAGTTGTGCAAGTAATGCAGGAAGGCCAAACCATCAAGCATGAGATTTTCGGGATGGGGATCGTACTCTCCTCGGATCCCGAGCGTACCTCGGTCGATTTCGACGATCATGGTTCCAAGTTGTTCGTGACCAGTCTATTGTCCGCCGAAATCATTGGCGAAGCGCCCGCAACCCCGCCGAAAACGAAGCGCCGCCGCAAGGCATCTGCCGCAGCAAAGGCCAACAAGAAGGCCGCTGCCGCCGCTGCCCGTTCGTAATTTCGTAGTACTCCCGCCTAAGTAAGTCACTCCGAGCGCCTGAGAGGGCGTCGGGGTGTATCTGCTGGCCCGTTTTTCGCGCAGTGTTCCACAGGGAACGTGAGCACAATTCTGTCTGGTGCCGGCAGACGATAGCTATGATCGGGCGAAGACCGAAGCACGCTCTGAAAAGTTGATGACACAGAACGTGTTTGCGCTCGTTTTTTCTTGTGAACACGCCCACGGCCGTGAAGTATGAGGCCGCTGGCGGAAAAGTACGAGATTCCTCCCGGTGGGATTGCGTACCGGGGCGCAGAGGCTATACGCCGCTGCGCCACTGGGTAATCACGTGCGCGCTTCCTACTTCGACGAAACGCGCGAGCAGGTGGACGGGCTGCTGAAAACCTTGCATTTGGGGGATTGAATCCATCCCCGACTTCGATATCGGTCTGGGAACGGAGCTGAAGCTGGGCTATTCAGCCAAAGACCACAAGGAATTCGATCACGTAATTCCAACGTGATTCGAGGTGGCCGAGCGGTGCCGTTCACGGACTGCTTGGTCGCTCGACCGCAGTGAAGCCACATAAAACCGAAATGTCAGCGGATCGCGGATTCTGCTTGATCGAAGGCGTGGTAGGAAGAGCGGACCAGCGGGCCGGACTCCACGTGTTTGAAGCCCATCTGTTCGCCCAGCCGCTTGAACTCGGCGAACTCGTTCGGGTGAACGAACCGGACGACCGGGAGATGATCGCGCGTCGGCTGCAGGTATTGGCCAAGAGTAAGGATGTCTGTGCCCTGCGCGGCGAGATCCTGCATGGTGGAAAGAACTTCGTCTTTTTGTTCACCGAGACCGAGCATCATTCCTGTTTTCGTCGGGACGTCGGGATGAGTCTGTTTGGATCGGTGAAGGAGTTCCAGCGAGCGCTCGTAAAGCGCGCCTTTGCGCACCTGGCGATAGAGACGCGGCACGGTTTCGGTGTTGTGATTCAGGATGTCGGGCTTTACCGCGAGGACGACATCAAGAGCGTTCCAATCACCGCGGAAATCCGGGATCAGTACTTCCACCTTGCAGCCGGGAAGGCGGTTACGGATTTCCTGAATGGTGCGGGCAAAGATACGCGCGCCGCCATCGGGCTGGTCGTCGCGATTTACGCTGGTGACCACGGCGTAGCGCAGTCCCATGCGGGCAGCTGCTTCCGCGACACGAACGGGCTCGTCCTCATCCGGAGGACCGACCGGCTTGCCGGAAGGCACGGCGCAAAAACCACAGGCACGGGTACAAATATCCCCAAGAATCATGAAGGTGGCGGTGCCGTGTTCCCAGCACTCGCCCATGTTGGGGCAGCGCGCGGATTCGCACACGGTGTGAAGATCGAGCGTCCGCATGATGCGCTTCAGGTCGTGATAGCGCTCACCGCCGAAGAACTTCACGCGCAGCCAGTCTGGACGCGGATGGGTGTCCGGTGCAGGCGCGGGTGGCATGAGGCCGTGCGCGATGATGTTAAAGGGCGAGGCCATGGATTGGATCCGAACTCCGTATTTTACGCGGATTGGGGGCAAGTGTCCAAAATGGGGTAGGCAGACGTTCTTCTCATATATTTAGATCCTTCGAGGATTCCTCAATGGACACCAACTGATCCGTACGTATGGGACATAGAGTAGAGATACTCTAAGGTGAGCACGCCGCCAGAAGATCCGAAGAGTCTAGTTAAGTTAGGCCGTTTCGGGAGGGAACATCGTGACGGCCGGCATTCTGCAACCCTTTCCCGCTGACCAGTCTCTTCCCAAAGAAAAGATCACCTCTCTCGACTCTCGATACACTGCCGTCATTCAGGCTCTGGATGATCTCTTCGATGCTGTCGGCCTCAAAGCCGCCTAAAAAACACAGCGCACTATGAGAACAAAATCCTCGTTTGGGGCCCTATAACGGAACTAAGCTGCTTCCGGCCATGCGTCAACTCGGTCAAGCATGTCTGTGGCGCCCGCGCAGGTAAAAGAGCGAAATGACACCGAGAAAAACTGAAAATGCCGGGACCGACCACTGTAATCCGTTCACGAAGAAGGTTGTAACCGAGATTGCGAGGAGCAGCAGAATGCCGACAATCGTAAAAAGCGGGTGTACCCACAAACGCATGGGTAAGCTCGATAGCCGCTCGCTCGTGATGGCACGACGAAAACGAAGATGTGTATTGAGAATCACAAGCCATACGAAAAGCATACCGGCAACGGCAACTCCATAAAGCATGAGAAAAGCGTTCTTTGGAACGAAGATGGCTAACAGAATCGCTGCTACGATTCCAGCGGTGGATGCCAGCAGGGCGCGATGCGGTACTCCGTTGCGGCTCACCTTGCCCATCCATTCCGGAGCATACCCTCCGCTTCCCAAAGAGAAGAGCATTCTGGTGGAGAGGTAAAGGTTGGTATTCATGCTGGAAAGTGCCGCGGTGAGCACGACGAAGTTCATGATCGCCGCAGCGAACGGTATGTGCGCCGCAGCGAATGCGGTCACGAAAGGGCTGCCAGAAAGGGCTGACGAGCCGGTAGCTTGATTCCAGGGAACCATCGTCACCATCACCGCAATGGCGAGTACGTAGAACAAAATGAGCCGCCATACAATACTGCGCATCGCGCGAGGAATGGTAACCTCAGGATTCTCGGCTTCTCCCGCGGTGACCGCAATTATTTCCACTCCCATGTAGCTGGTCACCGTTATGGTTAGCGAAAGCCATACCCCCTTCCATCCTTGCGGGAAAAATCCTCCGTGGCGCGTTAGATTGGCCACCCCCATCGCGCTCCTGGAACCGGCGCCAAGGATCAAAGACAGTCCGACAATGATGAAAGCGATGATGGCGCCCACCTTGACGATCGCGAACCAATATTCAAACTCCCCCAGGTGGTTGACCTTCATGGAATTCACCGCCACCAGCGCGACAGAGAGCAATACCACCCACATCCATTGCGGAACGTTCGGAAACCAAAGAGAAATATAGATGCCGGCGGCGGTAACTTCCGCACCTATAGCAATGATCTGCGCAACTCCGTAGGTGGCGCGAACCGAAAAGCCTGCCCATGGATTGAGGTAATTTTCTGCGTAAACTCCAAATGCGCCGGCAACGGGATGCACGACGGCCATCTCCGCCAGCACATAGGACATGATCAGGGCGATGCCTGCTCCGAGAAGATAGGAAAGAATGACGGCAGGACCGGCGAGGCGAATGCTTACGCTGCTTCCCAGGAATAACCCAACACCGATGGCACCGCCAATGGCCATCATGGTGAGTTGCCTTTGACTCAAGCGGCGCCGCAAACCCTCGGCTACAGGGATTCGAGGTGGTTCTCCGGAGAGCGTCGATGATTCAGGCACTCGTTATCTCAGCTAAAGCGCTACCGAACCGGCGCACCTCTTCTATCGTGTTGTAGTGAACCAAGGATGCCCTGACCGCGCCCGTCTCTAGGGCGAGACCCAATCGCTTCATTAGTCGCGGCGTATACATGTGGCCGTCACGCACGCCGATATTGCTGTTCGCGAACTCGTCGGTGACTCTTGCTGGAGATATGTTCGGCAAATTGAAACATAGCGTCGGGACTCGTTCATGGAGCCGGTTCTTGTCCGTCACGCCATAGATGACAGCGCCGCAATCGTTCAGCACGCGAAGCATTTCGCGTGAGAGAGATTCTTCATAGGCGCGTATTGCGTTTAGCGCGCGGCGCAAGGCGGCCCGCCTGGATTCCGGCTTTTCTTTTACCTCATTTACGTCTTTGCCCACGGTTTCCAGGTAGCGCACTGCGGCGTCCATCCCGGCCACATTCTCATAAATGAAAGTACCTGCTTCAATCTTCCCGGGGGGTTCGTCAGGGATGAAATCCTCACGGAAGGTTGGGAGTCGTTGGAGCAGTTCGCGGCGACCCCAAAGGAATCCCATGTGCGGCGCGAAGATCTTGTAACCCGAGCATACGAGATAGTCGCAGCCGAAGGCCTGCACGTCGATCGATCCGTGCGGGCTATAATGAACACAATCGAGGAACACTTCGGCGCCCCCTGCGTGCGCTACCCTGGCTGCCGCAGCGACATCCACGATTGAACCGAGGGCATTCGAAGCAACCGTGCAAGCGACCAGGCGGGTTGTCGAGGACACCAGGGGGGCCAAGTCGTCCACGTGCAGATTGCCGTCCTCCCTGACTTTCCACCAAAGAATTTTCGCTCCGAGTTGTTCCAATGCCAGCCAAGTGGCGATGTTCGCTTCGTGATCTAAGTCAGTTACCACGATCTCTCTTCGCTTACCCAGCGTTTGCCCGATTGCCAAACTGACCAGGCGAATGAAAGAAGTGGCGTTCATGCCAAAAGCGATTTCGCTCGCATCGTATGCATTCACCAAATCCGCCACACTTTGCCGCGCGCGCAAAATCGCATCGTCCACTTCGCGGCTTTTCGCGTAACGTCCCCCGCGCTGTACATTGCATTCGAGGAGATGGTGATTTACCGCGTCCAATACAACTTGCGGAACCTGTGCGCCGGCGGCGTTGTCGAAAAAGACGAATTGCTTCGGCCGCGTAAGTGCGGGGAAGGCAACGCGAACCGTTTCAACAGGGAAGCGTGTACTCGGTGCGGACGGGACTTCGGGGTTGAGAACCCTTTGGGACTTGGCCTCCAAAACCTTTGCTCCTGGTACGGCTGAAATTCCGCGGTGAAAGTCTGGCACTGGGAACAGCGCCAAACCTATACCGCCTGCCAGTGCTCGTCAAGACTGCATTCCCGCCATTCCGTGGTCGGCGTTGGTCTCTCCGTTTCCGCAGCTAAGCAAGATGAGTTATAGTCTCCGCACCGTCGCGGATTAAATATGCCCGTATCCTTCACCAACTCCAGTCTGATTTACAACACCTTGAAGGAATGTGATATCCGCCTGCTCTCCGCTCTACCGGAAACCTGGCTAGTGCATCTCATCCGGCTTGCTGACGAGGATCCAAAGATGGTTCTGGTGCGCCTGGCGAAGGAGGAGGAAGGCGTTGGTATTTCGGCCGGAGCACACTTTGCAGGAGTCAAATCGGCCATGTTGATGCAGAACCATGGATTTCTGGCATCCATTAATGGCATCGTTTCTTTCGCGCATCTATACAAGATTCCTCTCCTGATGCTCATCAGCTATCGCGGCTCCTTCGGAGAGCGCGACCCGTGGCAAACACAAGGCGGGAATGTCACCGAACCGCTCTTGCGGGCGCTAGGCATCCCGTACTCTTTCCTTGACGCTGCCGAAACCGTTAAAAAGCGCACTCGCCAGGCGCAGACACTGGCGGAAAGCAGTCTGCAACCAGTCGCCCTTCTTTTGACACGCGACCTGATGTGGGAGGAGTGATGCTTCGCGTTGATTGCCTGCGCTCGGTCTATTCCGAACTGGAAGAATGTCTGGTGGTTACGATCATGGGAGCAGTCGCTACGGAACTGCAATCCCTGGGTCATCGCTTTAATTTCTTTTATCTGCAGCACGCGATGGGACTCGCCTCGTCCACGGGGCTGGGACTTGCTTTGTGCTTGCCGGATCAAAAAGTAATTGTCTTCGATGGCGACGGCTCGCTCTTGATGAACCTTGGCTGTCTCACCACAATGGCGCGTTACCGCCCCAGCAATCTGATCCATGTGGTTTTCGACAACGAAAGCCTGCTCTCCGTCGGTGGTTTCCCAACGGCGACGAACACAGGCACGGACCTGGAAGGGATCGCTGCGGCCGCGGGCGTTCCCAACGTCACCACTGCGCGCACGGTGGAGAGTTTCAAGGCCGCAGTGATCGGTGCCCGTGATGGGAACGAACTGACGACGATCGTTGCAAAGGTCGAAGCGACAGGTCCCGCCGCCTACGTCACCGGCCTCTCGCTGATTGAGAATCGATTTCAATTCGCGCGGCATATTCAGTCGCTCAAGCAACGCTGAAGATCGAGCCGACTGCCATCGAACAGGAAACAATGCCGCGGGCAGGATCGGTAAGGGGGCCCAATGCCACGCGTCCTGGATGAACTGCTTGAAGAACTCTATGCTGGCCGATTGCGGATCGTGGATCTGACGCAACCCTTAAGTCCGCAGACGCCTTTGCTGCCGCTGCCACCTCAGTGGAACAACACGCCCGCGTTCAAAATTTGGGAGCTATCGCGGTACGATGAGCGCGGTCCTGCCTGGTATTGGAATGCCTTCGAAACTGGCGAGCACACGGGCACCCACTTTGATGCTCCAGTGCACTGGATCTCTGGAAAAGACCTTACTGACAATACTGTGGACCGCATTCCGCCGAAGAAATTTGTCGGACCTGCCTGTGTGATCGACATCAGTGTGCATGTGGCAAAAAACGCAAACTATCTGCTGACCCCGGAGCATATCCGACAGTGGGAAGAGCACTATGGTCTCATCCCGGCGGGTGCATGGGTTCTCTTGCGCACGGACTGGTCGAAACGGAGGGACACCAAGGATTACATTAACCTAAAGGAAGACGGACCGCACACTCCCGGATTGGCCAAGGAAAGTTCCATTCTTCTCGCCAAAGAGCGAGATGTACTAGGAGTCGGCGTAGAGACCGTCGGGACCGATGCAGGCCAGGCCGCTACCTTCGACCCTCCTTTCCCGAACCACTACTTGATGCACGGAAGCGGCAAGTTTGGCTTGGCCAGCTTGTGCAATCTTGATCAGCTTCCGCCAACCGGCGCGATTGTCATTGCCGCGCCGTTGAAAATCGTCGGTGGCTCCGGTAGTCCATTGCGGGTCATTGCCATAGCACCTTGAAACTCCGCTAGCCGCAGTGAACAAGAGCGGCGCACTTAATAGACGCGTCGCTCGTTGCCGGAAAAAGGAAGTTGTACTGCTCCAGATCAGACATTCTCTACAGCGTTTCTAGTAAGCCGAGCTCGGTTCACCGAAACCTTGTCCCGCGTCCCGGGTTGTTACCGTTCAGGTGTCTAACAGATGCGGCATCGTATCCAGCCCCCAGTTGCCCGGGCTATTGCCTGCCTCGGGATCCGCTGCGATTCGAATGGACCGCTATCGCTCACGGCCGGAGGTTTAAACATGGCCCCGACAGCACAGGCACAACCGCTCTCGGCGCTGCCGACCGCAATCGAACGCCGCTTTTATCCCCGCATCGTTCCACTGGCTCCGATCTGCATTTCAATAAACGACGCCAACCCCTGCCTGGTTATAAATGTCAGTGAAAATGGTTTGTTGCTCTCCACGCGCACGGGACTCCCCCGCAATTCTGTGGCACGCATCGCGCTCCCACTCGATGGCCTTCCCAAACCCGTAGTGGTGAATATTCGCGTTCTCTGGACCAGTGAAATCCGACGGCTCGCCGGCATCCAAATACTTGACGTCACCGACCACGACCGCCAACAGATCCGCAAATGGGGCAGCTACGTCTCTTCGACTTCGTTGCACCGCGAGGTACAACACGACCCGCAGCGCAAACCGGATCAACATCGCATCGTCGAGCCTTTCCCAAAGACCAACGGAAAAACCAAGGCGGAGTCTCCATCCACACCGAAGTTGCCTCTCAACAATTCCGCAGTTGCACCCTCTCCGTCCACACTCCCTTCCCCCTCGGGTATTCGAGGGCAATCTCCATCGATCATGTTCTTGGTCGCACTCTGCGTGGTGGGAGCATTCATTTTTAGATCTGGCGCGATGGAGCATTCTTTCGCACGTTCCGTCACAACTTCCCGCGCGAATGCCATCGTCCCGCCACCCACCCAGGATGCCCACTCCGATTTGAGATCCTCAGACAGTACTGAAGGCATCGGCAATCGCGATGCTGACTCGCCATCACACAGCACGAGCGCCGCAAATTTAAAAAACGCTCTCCCCACCGCAACAGGACTCCAGAATTCCCAGCCAGCCGAAGCGCAACGTGATCGCGAACAGAAGTTAAACCTTCCGCTCAACACTACGCAAAACGCGCGCAAGGCTCCGCGCGCAACCTCCTCTTTTCCTGCAACGAGAACGGTCGAGCGCAGTCTCAGTTCAAACCAGTCGCGCACCAACTCTGAAAGCGAAGCCTCCTCGACAAAGGACATCACCTTAGGTGTCGCACCTCCCGCTGGCGCTTCTGCCGCGCCCAACAGCACTAGCGTCGCTGCCGGCTCCTCTTCTTCAGCGCCTGCGAAGGCTGCAATTCCCCCCGCCATTTCACCATCGCCGGCGATGACAGCGCCATCCGCGAATTCAACTCACTCAAATGACGTCGCACCAAGTGTGCCCGGGCCTCTGGCGTCCAGGTCCAACGTTGCGCCCGTCTCCTCTGCAAACCCACGCAATTCCGCGGCGCCCGTCGCACAGCCCGTAATTCAAATGGATCCGCCCGCACGTCAGATCTTGGAAGTCCATCTTCCCAGCGGATACCGCGCTCCTTTTTTCAATGTACCAAACGAGAGTGTCCTCGAATCTTCCTCGGCCACCATTCGAATCCAACGTTCCGTTCGTTTGCCATCGGGGAATTCGCACTGGCCCTTCCATCGCAAAACAAAAATAGTTGTCGGGGGATTGATTTCCCGCGTCGATCCTCAAGTCATACAGCTTCCCGCTGGCTCACGCGAGGACGTTCGCGTCCATGCCATCGTCGCCGAAGACGGCCAAGTCAAGTCTGTCCGGCCCATCTATGGTCCCGCGAATCTGTTTCCCACCGTGCTCGCAGCGGTCCAGGGATGGCGCTATCAACCCACGCTGATCGATGGGAAACCCGTCGAAACGCAAGCCGACGTCCTAGTTCAGTTGCACGCGTCGCCACCCCGTTCCGCACTCCGCTAGCGTCACGGCAGCGGAATCTTGCGGAGCTGGCGGCGGTACTAGGTGGGTACCATTGAGGCTTCTATGCCACGCCTGATATTCTGAAGTCGCCACCACCCACCCTCAGGACCTGGATGTCTCTCTGAAGAGGCTGCCCATCATGGATGCCGAAAAACTCCACGTTGTTCGAGACAAACTCACACGCGTGTTCCGCTATTTGGAAGCGCTGAACCAGCACCGTAATCCTGCGAAACGCCGCATTCACGAACAGCCCTGGAGTCTCTGGCTGCACGCTCTTCCCCAGCATCCTTGCATTCGGCGGGGCGCCGCAAAGACCAGCTCTTCGCAGACCAACAACGGGAACAGCCAAAATCCGGAAGACGTCGCGAACTTCGTTCTGAGGGTGCAGCGTCCGCGGTTAACACGCGCGCCCGAACCGCCTCAGGAAATTGCCGCTTGGTTGCAAGATGGCTGGGACGATCCTTGCAATGATTTCGCCGTGAAGCAGACTTCGGAGGAATCCGAGAATCGCACGGAACTGAGAATTGAGAAGTTCGCAGACGACCCGATCAGGACCGCGAGCCTGGAGCGTTGGAAGATTCTGCGGAGTGAGTGGGTGGAAGCCGAAAAGCCCGCGCGCGCCGCGATGAGAATTTTCGAATCCCTCTACGCTCTCTACGGTCGAATCGATCGTGAGGCGGAACGTGTGGAGCTCGTCTTGGGAGACGGCATTTTGAGCTGGCGTCGCGCCGACGGCGGCATCTATCATCCGATCCTTCTCCAGCGTCTTCAATTGCAGTTCGACGCATCGGTCCCCGAGTTCACGCTTTCTGAAGCGGACCAACCCGTCGAGCTCTACTCTGCCTTGTTTCAATCGATGAACGAAGTTGATGGGCGCGCGATCGGCCGCTGCCGCGAGGAATTGGAGCAGGGCGGCTTCCATCCGCTCATCAATGGTTCCACCTCCGCATTTCTGAGGCGCCTGGTCGTACAGCTGTCTCCGCGTGGAGAGTTCCTCGAAGACCGCTCGCCGGATGCGGAGGTGAACGATCCGTGCATTGGCCGCGACCCTCTGCTCTTCCTGCGCGCACGCACTTTAGGATTCGCCGCGGCGATCGAAGGCATCATCGCAGACCTCCGCACACGTGAGGATCTGCCCTGGTCGCTCCTGAATATCGTTGGAGAAGAATCGCCGATCCCGGACGCCGGGGATGTAAATCCACCCGCGAGTGGTTCGTCTCAAGCGGATGGCGAAGTGCTCCTGAGCAAGCCCGCGAATCCCGAGCAAATTCGAATTGCTCAGCAACTCGAGGAACATGGCGGTGTTCTGGTGCAAGGCCCACCCGGCACCGGAAAAACTCACACCATTGGCAATCTTGTGGGCCACTTGCTGGCGCAGGGAAAAAGCATTCTGGTCACCAGCCACACGACAAAGGCACTGCGCATGGTGCGCCATCACATCGTTCCCGAGCTGCGCCCCTTGTGCGTCAGCGTGCTCGAAAGTGATTTGGACAGCCGCAAACAACTCGAAAGCGCGGTGGGTTCGATCGCAGAAAGATTGTCGCGGGCCGACGCTGGTTCGCTCGAAATGCAGGCCATGAAATTGCAAGCCGAGCGCCTGGACCTT
>Ga0210392_10000190_pt1 | contig 48362 bp, 42 predicted proteins | sample IncBWC30OmetaG_FD_161057 | JGI IMG/M metagenome (GOLD analysis project Ga0210392, IMG submission 161057) | Forest soil microbial communities from Barre Woods Harvard Forest LTER site, Petersham, Massachusetts, United States - Inc-BW-C-30-O ... | reverse complement strand
AAAAGTTACGTTTGATTTTTCCCCGCCTTACGATTTTGCCTCTCAATTTCTTGCCGAAACGCGTGCAGCGCTCGACCCCCTTCCAGTGCCCCAATTAGCACTTTTGGGGACACGTACTAACTGGTGCCCAGGACAGGACTTGAACCTGCACGCCTTACGGCAACGGCTTCTAAGACCGTCGTGTCTGCCAATTCCACCACCCGGGCGGGGACGAATTTCCGATCTAAGATTGCAGATTTCGACGGGGTGGAGGCAAGCGGAGAACGATGGCCATATTTTAAGGCCATGGGTTTTTATCGGCGTCATCGGCTTCCCGCTTGCGTTTGAACCCGGCCAGCCAGGCGCCGGCCGGGACCGCCAGCAGGGCATCGAGCGGAAGGCGATAGCGCGTCTTGGTGAAGGTCAGCGCGTGGACGGCGAGGAACGCAAGAAAGACGAGCACGATCCACAGTCCAAAAAACGCCGGGCCTTCCTTGCGGCACAAGAAACATTTCAGTCCGCCACAGGCACTCACGAGCAAGAGGATCACGACCGGAGTGAAGGCAATCTCCTCCCAATCCGGTCGAAAATTTTCGATGGTTAGTCCGCTGGCCGTTTGTTTGAGCGTGCCCGTGCCGAGTGGAATGGGCAATGGGGAGACAAACTCGACCGCGCTGGCCATCGACCGATAAATAACTCTCCGGGGATTTTTGCTGATCAACTTGATCGCGATCTGCTTAAAAGCTTTGTCCGTCGCAAGCTCTTCGGTCCCGGGAATCGTGTCGGTTAATTCACGGACCCGTGGGTCAAGCCGATCGGCGTCGATCCAAGGAGTCACCCTGGCAAGTTCCGGATCGGCGCCCTTGGCGAGGTTGTACCCGCTGGAACTGGTCGGGAAAAAACCGGGAGTCCCGAAATTTCGGCAGGTGAACGCCTGCCAGGGCGCGACGAAGAGCGCGCTTGCGACCAAGGTAATCACGAGTCTCCGGACGGCGCCGGATTCCAAGCGCATGGCGTTCCACGCCAAAAATACGAGGGTAACGCCGCAGACCATGAGACCCGTGGGACGAAGCAGATAGAGGCTCGCAAGAAATCCCCCGAGGGCGACGGCGCTTGAGGCGGATGGTATCCGTTTAAGGAGGAGCCAGGCAACCCCGAGCAGGGCGAGGGTGAACCAGACGGTTTCGCGAAGGCTCAGCATTTCAAACATGAACTGGCCGTGAATGGCCAACAACCCGGCGCTCAGCCACGGAGCCCACGATCGCGGCCGGATGGCCCGCGCCAGACCGAAAACCATCACGAGGCACAGCGCCGCGCCCACGGCCTGAAGGAGAATGGTGGCCAGGAACCAGTGGTCTCCGGTCACATCCATCGTGGCGGCAAGCATCAAGGGATAGAGCGGCGGCCGCAGCGCCGTGGGGTGCTTTCCGTCCAACGAATATCCATGGCCGTTCGAAAGATTGCGCGCGAGCAGGAGGTAGCTTTCGCTGCGGGGCCAGTTATCGAGGCTGCCAAACCGCCAGAAAAAAGCGCCGGCATAAATTGCGGCTGCGACAAAAGACCCGATAAAAACGAGCCGCGGGACATGGGTCCACGGATAGGAACTTCCGGAATCGTCCAGACGATGGAGTGGAGTTTTCGAGGGAATGATTGGGTGTTTTAAAATCCTCGCAATTCGCCCGCCCGCCGCGAGGCAATTCTAACCCGGATGCATCCGCTTGCACTCTGTTGGCTAGCAGAGTGCAAGGCGACTTGTCGCGGTTAGCCCCGACAAAGTCGGCCCTGCAGGGCGCATCGCTCAGATGAGGGAGTGTGAGCGATGCGGGCTAAAGGCTGGCCAGGGCAAAACAAAGTTCGCCATTCGCCGGGCATGCGCCTATACTGAAACAACGCTCATGGCCCAGTCACCCCCTGTATCCGAAGCGGAGCACGAGGAGTTTTCGCTCCCGCGTTTTGCCTTCATCATCCTGGCCACGCTGGCCGGCTTGCTCGCCGCGCTGCGGTTGGTCGTGCCGGGCGTTTGGACGGAGCAATTCCTCGCGCCGGTCTGGAAGGGCGTCGTGGCGTTTTTCATCGTCAGCCTGGTCAATTGCTATGTGGAGTATTTCTTCCATCGCTACGTGCTGCACATGCCGGCGATTCCGTTCCTGCGCCGGCTTTACCGGCAGCATACGTTGCACCACGCGCTCACGCACATTGCGCGGAAGCAGACGCGCGATGGCCGCGGAATTTTGTTCATCGAGAACAAATTCCCGATCGTCGAACCCGAGCAGGGCGAGGCGTCGTTCTTCCCGTGGTATTCCCTGGCGGTGTTTGCGGTCGTGCTATCGCCATTGCTGGTGTCGCTGCAATGGCTGTTCCCGTCGTTTCCGTGGTTTCTCTCCGGTTTCGCGGCGCTCGCATCCTCGCTCACGCTTTACGAGATTTTCCACGCGATCAACCACTGGCCGTTCGAGAAATGGGAACCGCTGATCGAGCATCCGCACTGGGGAAGATTCTGGCGCCCGGCCTACGCGTTCCATCTACGCCACCACGCCGTGATCGATTGCAATGAATCCATCTCCGGTTACTTCGGGCTGCCACTGGCCGACTGGACCTTTGGCACCTGCGTGATTCCGCAGACCATCTATGCCGACGGCGAAGAATGGACGCCGGACAAATTTCTCAGCCCGCAGCCGCGCAAATTAATCCGCTGGCTCGATGCTTGGGCCGATCGCGTCGTGCAGCGTCGGCGCTCGCTCGCGTCGGCTGAGTGCAAGCCGGAAGCCAAAGTGGTGCGCACGGCACCCGTCATGTCCATTTACACCCGAGGCGAGGAGATCGCGAACTGGGTGACACACGGGATTGGCCTCGTGATGAGTGTCGTGGGCCTTACGTTGCTGATCATTTTTTCCAGCCTGCGTGGCGATGCATGGCATGTGGTCAGCTTCACCGTGTTCGGGCTCGCGCTGCTGACACTTTATACCGTCTCGACGCTCTATCATTCCCGCCGCAGCGCGCGGGGAAAGGCGCTTTTCCGGAAACTGGATCACGCCGCGATCTTCCTGCTCATCGCCGGCACCTACACTCCGCTTCTGCTGACGAATCTCCGCGGTCCCTGGGGCTGGACGCTCTTTGGTATAGTGTGGGGACTGTGCGGGGCGGGTGCGGTGTTTCAGCTCTTCTTTGGCGAACGCTACCGGCTGGTTTCGACTCTCGCCTATCTTTTCCTGGGCTGGCTGATTGTCGTCGCGATCAATCCCCTGGTGGCGCATGTCCCGGCCGGCGGGCTCTGGCTGCTGTTGGCCGGCGGGCTTTCCTACTCGGTCGGCGTGATCTTTTATCGGTGGCACCGGCTGCGCTACCATCACGCGGTGTGGCATACCTTTGTGCTCGGTGGCAGCACGTGTCATTTCCTCGCCGTGCTGCTCTTCCTGCTGCCGCGGGCGGTGTAGGGCTTTTTTCGGTTTAGACAGACCCATAATGGGCGAAATTGTCATTCCGAGCCGTGCGAAGAATCTCCGAAATTGACAAGAACAGCAGAGATTCCTCGCACGGCTCGGAATGACAAAATGAGGATGGGTCGCAAAGGCAGGCCAATGTGACTAATTAAATTGAAAATGCCCTGGAACCAAATGCGGATAGTTTCAAATGAAGCCCAAATTTAATTTCGATCCCATCGTGGCCGTCGCACATCTGCGCGCCAGCGATGCGGTGCTGGGAGTGTTGATCGACCGGGTCGGCCCAATGGCTCTTGAGCTAAAGCGAGCAAACAGCCTGTTCGAGGCGATGCTGCGCTCGATTGTTTATCAGCAATTGCACGCCAAGGCGGCGTCGACGATCCTCGGGCGCGTGCTGGTCGAGCTGGCCCGGCATGGCGGGGCGAAGCCGGAGGCACTGGCCCGGGCCTCCGATGCCGCGCTGCGCGGGGCCGGCCTATCCGCCAACAAGCTGCTCGCCGTGCGCGACCTTGCAGCCAAGTGCATCGAAGGAACCGTGCCGTCGTTGAAGGAAGCGCGCAAGCTGGGCGACGATGAACTGATCGCGCGGCTGACCACGGTGCGCGGCATCGGCCCGTGGACGGTGCATATGCTGCTCATTTTTTATCTCGGCCGGCCCGATGTGATGCCGACGAGCGATTTTGCGATCCGGGCGGGGTTCAAGAAACTCTACAAGAAACGCAAGGATCCCACGCCCGAGGCCATCTTGAAACACGCGCGGCGCTGGCAGCCGTATCGGTCGGTCGCGAGCTGGTACCTGTGGCGGTCGCTGGATGAAGATTGAACAGGGAATGCACAGCTGCCCGTCCATGGCTCCAAGCAGGCTGTTGACGCTCATGCCTGTCACCGCCAACGATAGGCCGCAGGCGTACGCCCGGGTGGCGGAATGGTAGACGCTTGGGACTTAAAATCCCCTGGCCGTAAGGCCGTGCCGGTTCGAGTCCGGCCCCGGGCACCATGCTTCGCATCCAAGGTGCGGCGCATGGCACGGCCACGCCATCGGATTTGTTATTTTAGCCACGAAGGATCACAAAGAACACAGAGAACAAACTCTCTTTGAGCTCTATGTGATCCTTCGTGGCTAAAAATTTGGCTAACCGCTTACCAAGCGTGCGAGCGGAGAAAACGGCATCCTCGCCGTGGCCCAGGCGATATGGGTACAGGTTCATTTAAAATGCTCTTCCGTTTGCTGTGCAAATGAACCTTGCCGGCATGGAGGGCACCGCCCAGCGTAATGAGAGTGAAAATAGGTTTTTTCGGCGGCAGTTTCGACCCGGTGCATTTCGGCCATCTGTGCGCCGCGCAAGACGCCTGCGAGCATCACCAGCTGGACCGGCTTTTCTTCGTGCCGGCGGCGCAGGCGCCGCTCAAACCGCACGAGGCGCAGTCTTCCGCTGCTGACCGGCTGGCGATGCTGCGCGCGGCGGTGGGAGAGGATCGGCGCTTCGAGGTTTCTGATTATGAGCTAACCAAAGGGGGTGTGAGCTACACGATCGACTCCGTGCGGCATTTTCGTGCGCAGTTCCCGCACGACCGGCTTTTCTGGATCATGGGTGGCGACCAGCTCCCGCAACTGCATTTATGGAAGGACATCCACGAACTCGCGCAATTGATCGAGTTCATTTTTCTTGAGCGACCGGGGCAGCTCGCGAAAGCCGAACCGGCCATTCTCGGCCTGCGGTTGCACCGCTGCGCGGGGCATGCGATCGAGATCAGCTCGACCGAGTTGCGTGAGCGGGTGGGGCGGGGGTTGCCGCTCGATTATTTTGTGCCGCACAAGACAGTTGTCTATATCAAGGAAAAGGGCCTCTATCGGCGGTCTTAACAGAGCCTGCTGATGAAAAAACCTGCCAAACCGACCGCCGCCATCAAACTCGCGCAGCTTTGCTGCCGCGCCCTCGACGAAAAAAAAGCCGAGGATTTGCGCGTGCTGGACGTGAGCGCCCAATCATCGATCACCGACTGCCTGGTGCTGGCGACCGCCACGTCCGAAACACATATCCGTGCGCTGCGCATCGAATTGGAGAAAGCGCTCGATGGGGCGCAGGTGCAGATTCTGGGTGTCGAGTCGGCCCAGGAAAGCGGCTGGACGGTGGTGGATGCCTTTGATGTGATGGTGCATATCTTCACGCGCGAAACGCGCGCGCGCTTCGCGATGGAAAACCTGTGGAAAGACGCCAGCGAAGTGCCAACGGCAAAATTGCTGGCCGCACCCAAGCCCAAAAGAAAAGCCCCGAAAAAGGTGAAGGCGAAACGATAGGGTCAGCGGATTCTCGCAAAAGCGATGGTTCCTGTGAGGCGCCTATCGGTAGGCTTGACGGCATTGCCATACACCGCGCTACACAACACCAGTGCCTGCGTGAGACAAAAAGGCGCTAAATGTTCATAGAACAAGGCCTTTGAAGGGACGAAATTGTTAGAAAAAGTCTGATTTTACGTTTTTTTAAAACTTAATTAATCCGTATATTTTCAGGCATTCCCAAAATTTCAAACGCATTGTCGATATGGTTCATGCAGCTATATAAACACTTATAGAATCATTGTAGGCATTTTTCAGTGGGAATACAGGTGTTTATCCCTAGAGCGATTTTGCATCCAACTAACATGTTAAGTAAAAATTTCTGCTTGTCTTGCAACCACAATAAGATTTGATGACGTGCAAGGTCGTTTGCTTTCGCAGACTTCATATTAACTCAGATCCTATATCATTATTAAAAATACAGCATCATGAATAAAAATCACAAACACGCCGCGAAGGGCTTCACCCTCGTGGAAATTATGATCGTCGTGGTCATCATCGGCCTCCTGGCCGCCATGGCCATTCCCGCCTTCAACAAAGTACGTTATACGTCGCGTTATAAGGCCATCGTCAACAATCTGCGCCAGATCTCTTCCGGCGCCCAGCAATACATGCTGGAACAAGGATCTTCGGCGGTTTCCGAAACCCAACTGGAAGGCACAAGCTCATTTAACTACGTCAGGCCGATCGCCATCGTAAATGGTGAAACCTATAGCACGTTGACAAATATTACCAGCGCGACAACGCAGCTCTCGGTCAGCGAGACCGACGGCACGATTGTAACGTTTAACATGTAATTGTTTATTTGCCTGCCCGAAGCCGTTTTCCTCGGAAAACGGCTTCTTTTTTTTATCGGGAAGTTGAGTGATCCCCATGCGCTCCCGGCTCGCCGGCCGTGGTGAAGAAAGGCGGAAAAAGCTGGCGGTGTGAATAAATCTGGCCTTTCCTGCTTAACGCATCTCCTTCCGCCGCTTACGGTTTCTCTTTGGGCTTTGCTTTTGTGCCATTCCTACAAAGTGAAGAATTTATCTGCGCATCCCCCATGGGCATCGTGTGGATGGCCGAGACCGGAGGCGCGGGGCCTTGTGATGCGCAGCATGAGAGTCAGATGCCAGATCCAGACGTGGTCTGGCCGCACAGGCATAATTATATCCATATTGCATGTCATTTAATAAGAATATAATAAAATTGGCCGGGGTTGTAACCGTTGCCGCGCTTATCCTGGTGGCACGATTCTATATTATCAATCCGCCCACGGCTACGACATTAATCACAAAATATGGCTATTGGGCTGTCGCCCTGACATTCATAGGTTTTGTCGTCTTGCTGGCAAGGCAGTTGCCGGGCAGGGAGGAATTTTTTAAACTAGGCAAAGCGCATCGTGCCGGTCTGCTCTGCGCTCTTCTGGCCGGAATCTATTTCCAAGTCCAGGAGCCGCGTGAATTCAAGGTGCTGTTTGATGAATTTGTCATTTCCGGCGTGGCTCGCAATATGCACTTCGATCGCGAAGCAACTTACCCCGGGCGGGCCCATCATTTTGACGGCCATCTTATCATCATGGAATCCGGGGTGGACAAGCGGCCGTTCTTTTTTCCCTTTATTCTTTCGCTGGTGCATGACGCCACTGGCTACCGGCCGGAAAATGTATTTTATCTCAATGCCTGCCTGGCCGTAATCCTGTTGCTGCTGGTGTATGCCTTCGGCGTTGCCTTTGGCGGAACGCGCCTGGGATGCCTGGGATTATTGGTCCTGGCCGGGCTGCCCTTGATCGCCCAAAACGCCACCGACGGCGGCTATGAGTTGGCAAACCTCGTCATGATTTTATTGTTATATTTTGCAGGAAGCCGTTACTATCGATCCTCCGGGGCGCAGGGCCTGGACCTTTTTATCTTAACCGCGGTACTTCTGGCCCAGATCAGATACGAGTCGATTTTGTATGTCTTGATCGTACCGGCGGTCGTCCTCTGCAAATGGTGCCAGGAAAAGCGGATCACCCTGACCTGGATGGCGGTATTTTCCCCGGGGTTGCTGCTGATGCCGCTATTGGCAAACGAAAATTTCTCGGCGCATACCGCCTATTTTCAAACCAAGCCGGGCGAAGCATTTCTTTCGCCTCAAAATTTTTCAGAAAATGCCAAAGTGGCCGTTTTCTATTTATTTAATCCCAGTTTTGACAGCACAAGTTCGTTTTTATTATCGGTCAGCGGCCTTTTTGGCGTGGCCTTCTTTTTGCTCTTAACCGGGCGGAAAATAAAGCAATGGTTCTGGCAGCGCGATGAAGGGATTGTCCTGCTTTTCCTTTTTGTCCTGACCTGCATAAATACAGGCGTGATCCTGTGCCTTGCCTGGGGTCATTGGGATGATCCCATGGTCTCCCGGTTTTCCCTTCCGTTGCAACTTCTGATGCTGGTTCTGATGCTCCGGTCCACCGTTGAATTTCTTAAGTCCCGGCCTCTGCCAAAATGGATGGTGATTTTTGCCGGAATCTGGATTGTCCTGTTTGCCGCACCGGCGTCCGCGCGCCACATTCAAACCAACCATTGCATCACGGCCCGCGAATACGCCTGGCTGTTCGATTACCTGGCAAAGAAGGATCCTGCCACCACCTTGACCATCAGCGGATCGGCCATTGGGCCGATTCTCCATAACATGCCCTGCATTCCCATTGGCAGCGCAAGAGACTACCGGTGGCAAATCAAGACCTGCCTGGATGAAGGCATTTATCGGGAGATGGTCGTGATCCAAAGGTTCCAACTGGACTTCAAAACCGGGAAGTACGTGGAAAGGGGACCCACGGTGCTTGGCGATGGCTTCAAGCTGGAAACCATTGGCGAGAAAATTTTTTATCCGGATATAATAACCCGCCTAAGCCGGGTGGTGGATGTAGACCTTGCCCACATACCAAAGCCCGCGGGTCTTGAACCAAGGACCACTTTTGTCAGCGAGCAGGATCATGACGCATATTTGCTAAACAAGTTTCCTTAAACCAAGTGGATCAGGCGAATCCCCAGGAACCAGGCCCTTGGACGCGATATCCCGATATCGATGAGCGGGCCGGTGGGCCGGCGGGCCAGGCTTTGGCCAAGGCTTGGCCGGGTGAACATTTTGGATAATGTCCGATGAAAAACCGACGGGGCTTAATTTATGGTTCAGTGATCGGCCTGGTCTGGCTCGTGGCGATGGCGGCATTCTGGCCCGTGCGCCATTTCCAGTTCATTCAGTTTGATGACGATATTAATATATATTTAAACCCGCATCTTGGGCGGTTCGACGGCACCACGGTAGGGTGGATGTTGACCGACACCCACTACATGCGCCGCTATATTCCAGCCGGCTGGGCCGGTTTTTCACTTTTATACGGGCTGTTCGGGCTGGATTCCTCTGGTTACCATTGGGCCTGCCTGCTTCTCCACGGGATCAATGTTTTGCTGGTGATCGCAATTTGCCATGAAGCCATCAAGCGGTTTGGACCCCGGCCGTCCGGCGGATCATGGACGGTGGTTTCGGCCGCGCTGGCCGGCGCATGGTGGGCCTGGCATCCATTGAGGGTTGAAATTGTCGCCTGGGCTTCCGGCTATATGTATGTGCAGGCCCTGTTTTTTTTATTGGGGTCTTTCTATTTATATATCACTCGCAAAGAAGGAACCCTGTCCGGACGCTTGAGGTTGTGGGCTTCGGCTGGGCTTTATTTGCTGTCCGTTGCCACCTACCCGTTGGCCCTGGCCTATCCGGCCGCCCTGTTGTGCTGGGAGGCAGCCGATTCGCAACGCCGGTTTCCCTGGTGGAGCCCTGGCTGGTGGCAGGGGTTTAAGCCGGCCATGGGGAGGGTACTGGGATTGTTTGGCTTGGTCTCAATCCTGTTTGGCGGCATGACGATTTATGCCGCGCTTCATGCCGGGCCGCTCTGGAGCCGGCCGGCGGCAGTGGCGACTTTGACTCTTCCGGTCCGAATGGAGCACCTCGTCTATGCCGAAGGTTATAATTTATGGAAACCCTGGTGGCCGTTTCCCCCGAGACTGGTGGCAAACTCCCTCAAAACCCCGGCGTGGCGCGACGGGATTTTTTGGCTTTGCGCACTGACCTTGGCTGGTGCCGCTTGGGGGTGCCTGGCCGTTAAAACCTCGCGGCGATCGGGTTTCTGGGCGGTGGGGGCGGCCTACCTGTTCCTGATGTTGCCCATGTCCGGGCTGTTCGATGCGCCTTTTTTTCTCGGCGATCGCAGCAGTTACCTGGCCTCGCTGCCCTGGACGATGGCGGTGGCCATGTTGCTGGCGGCGTGCGCCCAACCATGGCAGAGAAAAACCGCCGGGTTCGTCCTGGCCGCGATCCTGTGCGGCATGTTTATCCTGAGCCGCCAACGGCTTGGCGGCTGGAAAGATTCGCAGACATTTTTTTCCACCGCCGTGCGCGAGCTTTCGCAGCCAGATTATGAAAAGGAACATCTTTATCATATGTGGGCCAATATGCTTAACCTTGAGGGCCGCTTTGAGGAAGCGCGGGCGACTTGTGAGCAGGGATTAAGGGAGTTTCCGGCTTCTGCGGAGCTGGGCCGAGAGAGGCCGGCCATTGACCAGGCGGTGCGTGAGGCCGCCCGGGAAGCCGGTTTGCTGGGGCTGGCGGTCCCGGTGCCTGGTTTGGTGAAGTCTCACGACCGGATCGCCTTGCAGAAGATTCAGAGTTTCGAATGGGCGGATGCCGCGGACCATCTTCGCGCCGCGCTCCAGGCTGCGCCGGATTATTATCCGGCGCGATTCAAGCTGGCCCAGGTCTTGGTCGCGCAAGGGAAGGCCGATGAGGCGCTGGCGTGTTACCTGGAAGCAATGGTTTCATCCCGCGGGAATATTTCGAAAGCCGAGCGCGCCGACTTTCTGTTGATGCTGGCGCAGGCCAGCGCATTGAATGGCGAGGAGCTCCTCGCCCGCATCGCTGCGGAAAAAGGCCAGGCGTTGCGCGCCAAATCATCTCGCTAGTCGGACTAGTCTCGACAATTGAAAAGCCTGTCGATGCATGTTGCGGCGAACCGAACGACAATGACATGAAATTTTTCCGCTGCTTAAATCGGAGCAGGTCAATCAATATGGATTGGAGGCAGCCGCATGGCCGCGAGCGACTGGCTGCCTGATTTCCTGCGAGCCCGCTTGCAAGGGCGAAGCACCGTGGTGCGCGCGCTCGACAACTCGGCGTGGCTGTTTCTCGACCAAGCGTTGCGGATGGCGGGTGGGCTGATTGTGGGGGTGTGGCTGGCGCGATATCTTGGGCCGGCACATTTTGGGTTACTCAGCTATGCCCAGGCCATTGTCGGGGTGGTGGGCGCCTGTGCCGCGCTCGGTTTGAACGCGGTGCTGGTGCGGGACTTGGTGCATGAGCCGGACTCGTCGGATGACTTTCTCGGCACAGCCTTCATGATCAAAGGGGCGGCGGCGGCGGCGGGCTGGCTGGTTTGTGGCGGGCTGGCCTGGTTGCTTTCACCGACGGATTTCCAGATGCACGGGCTGGTGTTGATCGTGGGACTGAGCCTGATCTTTCAAATATTTGACGTGCTGGATGTGCGCTTTCAGGCACGGGGTGAGGCCTATGTGGCGGCGTGGGGGCGCATGGCGGGTTTTGCGCTGGCGAGTGCCGCGAGGATTGCGCTGATTCTTTGGCGGGCGCCGGTGTGGGCGTTTGCGGCGGCGGCGGCGGGTGAGATTTTGTTGTATGCCATCGGTTGGCTCATGATTGGATGGCGGCGGGGATTGCGTGTAAGAGGCTGGCATTTCCAAGGCCGTTATGCGCGGTCTTTGCTCTTGCAGAGCTGGCCGCTGACGTTGTCGGGCCTGGCCATCTACGTGCAGGCCTACATCGATCAGGTCATGCTGGGCAAAATGCTGGGCACGACGGAACTTGGGCAATACGCCGCGGCCCTGCGGATTGTGACTGCATTCGCTTTCCTGCCGATGGTGTTGCAGACCATTGCCGCCCCCGAGATTACTCGAGCCAAACGCGACCATGAAAATCTTACCGAAGGCGATTGTACAATATTTATCGAATCATGTTTGTGCTGTTTCTGGCCGTGGCGTTGCCGTTGATTCTCCTTGGACCTGCTTTTGCCACCCTGCTTTTTGGAAAAGCTTATCGGGGTGCGGCGGTATTGCTGCCCTGGCTCGCCTTCAGGCTGTTCTTCACGAATTTCGGAGTCGCGCGCAGTCTCTTCATTGTCAACGAGGGGCTGTTTCGTTTTTCACTGCTCACCTCGGTGGTGGGTGCGGTGGTGAATATTGCGTTAAACCTCTTTTTTATCCCGGCATGGGGTGCCCGCGGAGCCATTGCGGCATCGCTCGTTTCGTTTGCCGTGACGATCTTTGCACTGGATGGCCTGCAACCAAAGATGCGCACCAATCTCCGTTTGATGATTCGCTCTGTGCTGTTGCCTTGGCAGCGGTTTAGCGGATAGGAACAGTCTATGGGACTATACCAGATGGGCCCGCCGGCCGCCCTGACGCTCGCCTTGCAGCAGCGGCTGGGAATTCAGGATTTCATCGAGACCGGCACCTTTCATGGCCATACGGCGGCATGGGCGGCCGGTCACTTTGGCCGTGTGACCACGGTCGAGTTGTCGCCAGCCTATCACGCGGCGGCACAGGCGCGGTTTTGCGCTCAGTCCAACGTGCATACTTTGGCCGGCGATTCCGTGGTCGCATTGCGCGCCGTTGTTCCAAATCTCATAACTCCGGCGATATTCTGGCTCGATGCCCACTGGAGCGGCCTGGATACCGCCGGCCATGAAGCGGAATGCCCGGTGCTGGCAGAAATTGCCCTGATCAATGCTTCGTCGCTCGCCCACGTGATCCTGGTCGATGATGCCCGGCTGTTTTGTGCGCCGCCGCCGCGGCCGCATCGTGCAGAACAATGGCCTGGATTGGCGGCCATGGTTGCGGCGCTAGCTCAAGAAGGCCGGCGCCACGTGATCCAGTTTGAGGATGCGTTCGTGGCGGTGCCAGCCGGCGAGCGGGAATGGCTGGCCGGAGTGCTGCAGGACGCGCCAGCGGCCACCGCTCCGCCACGCCACGGGCTCATGCAGAGAATTTGGAGGAGACTCGCCTCATGACGGCGGCAGGCAGCCTCACCAGGATTGCTCCGTTGCGCATGCCATGCGCCGGTATTCACACATGGGCGGATCACGACGAGAGCTATATTTATGGTTGCGAGCTGGTGTCGGCCTATGCCGCCGGCCGGGATTTTGGCCCAGGGCTCAATCATTTGGGCAAGCTATGAAACTCGATGTGCGACCTTCAACTTGGCGGCGCGGCCTGCGCATTTTTGGCGGAAGACTTTTCTCCTTGGCGGAAAACAATAATGATCCTCGCTTTGCGTATAACGGCGAACTCTGGTTGTTGCGCCATCTGCTCGCAGCCCATGTGGCAAAAAAAACAAAACGGCCCTTCGTCGCATGCGACGCTGGCGCCAATGTGGGAGGCTACACTCGCAATATTCTGCAGGAAGCGAAATACGCCAACTGTCCGGTTGAAGTGCATGTTTTTGAGCCTTCGCCGCTGTGTTTGGATGCATTGCGAGGTGCTTTTGGTGCCACGCCTGCGGTTCGTATTGTGGGTGCTGCCTTGGCAGATCAGGCAGGCGAGGCGTCGTTGTTTGCTGGCAAGACAGGCAGCAGTTTGGCTTCCTTGGTGTCGCGGCCGGTGTTAGCGGCGGAAATGGAGTCGACGCTTCGAGTGCCGCTATTGCTCCTTGGCGACTACATGAAAGCGCAGGCGATCACTCATATCGATTTATTGAAGCTTGATGTCGAGGGCTCGGAATTGCCCGCTTTACGCGGGCTGAACGAGCAGTTGCGTCCGGAAATTATTGATGTGATCCAGTTCGAATACGGCGGCGCAACGCTGGATGGAGACACGACATTGCGTGAGATATATGAATTGCTGGTGGGGCGAGGCTACGTGCTGGCCAAACTTTTCCCTCACGCGCTTGAGATCCGCAGCTACAGCGCATGGATGGAAAACTACGCTTACGCCAACTATGTGGCGCTTGCCCCGCATTGGGCAGCCGGCCGATGAGGTGTTCAATGCCGGCACCACACACGCTTATTTATACGCATGGCGGCGGCCGGCTTGGAAACCAGCTTTTGCGTTTTGCCCACTGGATCGCCTGGGCGCGTGAACACGAAGGGAAAGTCGAGGTGATCGACCTGGCTTTCTGGCCCTACGCCCAATTTTTTCAGCAGTGGAAAAGTCATCCGGCCTGTGTCTATCCGGTGCGTCCACATCGGTTGGATGCGGCTGCGCGACAGTTTCGCCGACTGCCGGTGTGGTTTGGCCAGCGCGCGGAATGGCGCCTGCAGCGGGTGGTGCATGCCACCGGCCGATGGTGGCCGGGGTGGCAGGCCATGGCACTTGACGATCAGGCCAAGGAATGGATCGACCTGGAATCGCCAGATTTTCTTTCGAACGTGACCAAACACCGTGTGATCACCTGTGCCGGATGGAAAATCTCGAGTTGGAAACTTTTTTCCAAACACCAGGGCGTCATAAGGGAATGTTTCTGCCCGGATCCGGCTTTTTCGGCCCGAGCCGAAAAGTTCATGGCGCCGCTTCGCGATAAATACGATGTGCTGGCCGGTCTGCTCATCCGGCAGGGTGATTATCGAACGTGGCATGGCGGGCGGTTTTGTTTTTCAGCCGAAACCTACGCTGGTTGGATCCGGCAATTGATCGGCCTGCACCCGGGCCGGCGCGTGGCGGTCGTCATAGCCTGTGATGAACAGCAGGATCCGTCGGACTTCGCCGGGCTACCCTGCTATTTTGCGAGCGGCTCGGCCAATGCCGGCGGCCATTGGTTAGAAAGTTTTGTGGAGCTGTCGCGGTGCGATTTTGTACTCAGTCCACCCAGCACCTTTGGCGCCACGGCAGCTTTCCTTGGCGCGATACCGCTATGGCCGCTTCTTGCCACGGAACAGTCTTTGTCGTTTGATCAAATTATCGCGGATGCGCTTCCGGGCGCGGCGGCCCATCCTGTGTTCGGGCTGTCAGTAAAATGAGCCAGACGACTTCAATCATCCCGGTCATCCTTTTTGCCTACGCGCGGCCCGCGCATCTGGCCCGGGCGCTGGCGTGCTTGCGCGAAAATGGCGTGCCCTTGATTCATGCCTTCGCCGATGGCGCCAAGGATGCGACTGATGCCAGGGCAGTGGCGGAAGTACGTGCGCTGCTGCGGGCGGTGGATTGGTGCGAAATGAGGCTGGTCGAGCGTGAGAAAAACCTCGGTCTTGGGCGCAACGTACTCGCGGGCGTAAGCGAGACAGCTTCACGGTACGACGCATTCATCGTGTGGGAAGACGATCTCATTTGCGTGCCCGGCACCTACGCATGGATGTGCGCGGCGCTACGACACTTTGCGAATAATCCACGCGTCATGAGCGTCACGGGGTGGACGCATCCACGCGTGGCACCGACCGACGTGGGCGACCAACCTTATTTTGATGGCCGTGCAGAATCCTGGGGGTGGGGCTCGTGGCCGCGTGCGTGGCAGGGCATGAAGGAGGAAACCGCATGGGAGAAATTGCGCTTGGCTGAACGCCACGGGATGCCACGCGCTACTTACGGAGCCGACTTGCCGAGGATGGCACGGACTGAACAACGTAAGAATCTTTGGGCGGCGCGCTGGCTCTACCATCATTTTCAGCACGGCGGACTATGTTTGCGCCCGCCATGGTCGATGGTTGAACATAGTGGTTTTGATGCCATGGCGACCAATGCACCTGTATCGGTCGGCTGGGAAAATCCACCATTGCGTCCTGTCCCGCCGCTGCCAGGCAAGTGGCCCGAATCACGCGAGCATTCTCAATGTCGAGTCATGTGGCAGGGCGCCCATCCTGCATGGCATGTGGGTTTACCCAGGCGGATCATGTGCCGACTTCATGGCTTATGTCGGTGGAAGCATGGATCATGAGGCATGCGACGCGGGACCTGTGGATTGGTACTTGATGGAACAGGCGTTAAGGATAAAAATGCTTGAAATGGATTTTGTTGAAACGATTTCCGCCGGCGGGAATACGCTCGCGCTCATTATCCGCAGTTCGATTAATATTCCGGGCATCTCATTTTTTACCCCGGGAAATTTTAGTCAGCAGCTTGCCTACATGCAGCATCCTTCCGGAAAAAAAATCATTCCGCATGTGCACAACATCGTTCACCGGGACGTGGCCCAGACCCTTGAAGTTTTGTTTGTGCGCAAAGGGCGGCTGCGGGTTGATCTTTATGACGATACGCACCGCTATGTTGAAAGCCGCGTGCTTGGGGCTGGTGACGTAATCCTTTTGGTTTCAGGCGGGCATGGTTTTGAAATGCTGGAAGCGGTGGAGATGTTTGAGGTCAAGCAGGGGCCACATGTAAGGGACGGAGACAAAACCCAGATTCCAGACGTGCCGGCCCATCAGATTCAAACTGCTGGAGAAAAAAAATGATCCCGGTAAGCGAACCGCTGCTTGATGGGAATGAAAAGCGGTATTTGGCCGAGTGTATTGACTCGGGCTGGATCTCGTCCGAGGGCCCGTTCGTGGCGAGGTTTGAGCGCGCCTTTGCCTCCCATATGGGATGTTCTCACGGTGTCGCCGTGTGCAATGGAACCGCGGCGCTGGAGACGGCGCTCTATGCGCTTGGCGTGGGTCGCGGTGACGAGGTCATCATGCCATCATTCACCATTATTTCCTGTGCCCTGGCTGCGATCCGCCTTGGCGCAAGGCCGGTGCTGGTCGATATTGAGCCGGAAATGTGGTGCATGGACATGGCCCAAATTGCCGGCCGAATTTCCCCCCGGACGAAGGTGATCATGCCGGTTCATATCTATGGGCATCCGGTGGACATGGATCCATTGTTGCGGCTCCGGGAGAGCCATGGCTGCAAGATTCTCGAAGACGCGGCGGAGGTGCATGGGGCGGAATATTTCAGCCGGCATCTCGGCGACCGGTGGGTCAAATGCGGCGCGATGGGCGATGCGGCGGCCACGAGTTTCTATGCCAACAAAATCGTGACAACGGGCGAGGGCGGGATGGTGCTTTCGAATGATTCCCTCGTGGCGGATCGTGCGCGTTCGTACCGAAACCTCTGTTTCCAGCCTGAAAAACGGTTCTATCACACCGACCTTGGATTCAATTTCAGGCTGACCAATCTCCAGGCGGCGGTGGGACTGGCCCAGGTGGAAAGGCTCGACGAATTCATAAAAATCAAAGTGAAGCTTGCTGCCTACTACCGGCAGTTGATCGAAACGATTCCCGGCCTACGGTTCATGACGGTCAAGCCTTGGGCGAAACCGGTCTACTGGATGTATGCCGTCGAACTCGATCCACAGTCCGGGCTTGATGCCGCAACGGTGATGGAACGGATGCGGGCCCGCGGCGTTGGCACGCGGCCCTTTTTCATGGGTCTGCACCGGCAGCCGGCGCTGCTTGAGCTCGGTCTTTTTCGCGACGAGTCCTATCCCAACACGGACAAGGCCCATCGTTTGGGTTTCTATCTGCCGAGCGGACTGACGCTCACCGAAGCGGTGATAGAGAAAATTGTAGCGGCACTCCGGGATTCACTAAAATGAGAACCGAAGCCTTTTTGCGGCGGGCGCCGCATGACATTTTCAGGCTGAAAATCGCGACAAGTGTATTTCGAGGGAAAAGAGAATGAAAAAAATTCGTATAGGCGTTTTTGCAAAGAAAACATCCCCTGTCGATGGGGGCGCGGATACGCTTCTCGAGACGATTAACCGGAAAGTCCTTTCGTCTCTGGCCGTGGACATGGTTGAAATCGTACCAGTCCCCTGGGGTGCATGGGCCGGCCGGCGCCAGCCATCATGGTATCTCCGCTACCGAGTCGCCCGATATTTTGGCGGGGCCGTTCCGCAGATTGATCTGCGGCCAGTCTGCCGGCGCTTGCAACTGGACGTCGCTTATTTTGCGGCTCCAGCTTTTGTGGAGATTGATATCCCGTTTATTTATACACTTTGGGATATCGGTCATCGGGTCGTCCCCGAGTTTCCAGAAATGCGTCTCGGGCACGATGAGTGGACGCAACGGGAGGCGCTCCATCGTCGGATGCTTTCCCAGGCGAGTTTCGTCGTGGTGGGAAATAATACGGGGGCAGGCGAGGCCTGTGAATTATTTGGACTCAATCAGGAACGGGTTGTCCCAATTCCTTTTCCGAATCCTGATTTTTCCCGGATCGACGAGATTGTTCCCAAATGGCTTCCGGACCGGCCGTTCTTTTTTTATCCCGCCCAATTCTGGGCGCATAAGAATCATGCCACGTTGCTCCATGCGCTCGCCTGGCTGTTGGCGAACGGCAAGCCGGTGCCGGACCTTGTCTTGGTGGGCTCCGACAAGGGAACCCTTGAACACCTCAAGTCCATGGCGGCGTCGCTGCAGGTGGCAGACCGGGTGCACTTTGCCGGATTTGTTCCCCGAGGCGAGTTGAAGGTGCTCTACCGAAAAGCCGTGGCGCTGGTGTTTCCCTCTTTGCTCGGGCCGAACAACCTCCCCCCGCAAGAGGCGGCGGTTCTCGATTGCCCCATCATCCTGAGCGATCTGGCCGGGCACCGTGAGCAACTGGCGGACGGGGCCATCTATGCTGCGCCCTTGGATGCGGCTGCCTGGGGCAGCGCGATGGCGAAGCTGATGTCTGAGCCGGAGTTCAGGCTTGCCCTCGCGAACCGGGCCAAGATTGCGGTGAAGGGCTACACGGCTGAGGCTTATGCCTCCCGGCTTGGGCAGATTTTTTCCAATTTGATCGCCCGGCGAATGCTCTGGGGTGATTAGATGCGCACTTTGAAGGGCGTTGAAATGAGTTCTAAATGAAACTCCGCATTGTCACAGCCACACGGGGTGGTTCGCCGTTTTTTAATGAAGCCATCGCATCGATCAGAAGCGCCTGCCAGGAAGCGGGGTCGGTGATTGTTTGCCCCGCGACGTGTGTGCCATCAATTGTGGCGGGAGCCGGGGCAGTGGTTTTGCCCGAGACCGGCACCGGTCTTTACGCTGCGCTCAACCGAGGCTGGCGTGCGCCGGGAGAATGGGACGCCTTCACCTGGCTCAACGACGACGATATTTTGCTTACGCCCGGCTTTGGCGGTTTGCTTGAAGCATTGGCGCGGTGGCCGGAGGTGGACGTGGCTTATGGACGCGTGGGATTGATTGGGGCGAAAGGTGAAACTCTCGGCGAGCTGCCGGTGGCGCGCCGCGGTGGGGACTTGGCGGCGCTGCTTGCACGCGGCATCATGCCGCTCGCGCAGCCGGGCACGGTGATCCGGCGGAGCCTGATCGATCGCCTGGGCGGCTTCGATGAAATATTCCGGTCGGCGGGCGACCTCGATTTTTTCGTGCGGGCGTTGGTGGCGGGTGCACGATTTGAGTTTATCAACGCGCGAGTGGCGGACTTTCGTTTGCACGCCGGCCAGCTCTCCAAACATCGGGTTGAAGTTGAAGCGGAGACCGCGCGGGCTTTGCAGCCTCTCGCCCGTGCGCCGCACAACCTGGCTGCGCTGCTCCGGTTCCGCCTGGGGAATACAGGCGTTTACTGTGACCGCGTGCGACGCCACGGCTTCAGGTCGATGCGTGAACTTTACGATCAATCATGAGCCCGCGACCGACCACGCTTTTTATCTCCAATGTCGAATGGAGTTTTGTCTGGCAGCGGCACCAGACCTTGGCGGCGTTTTTTGCGCGCGACAGCGAGGTGATCTTCTGCGAGGTGCCGGGCACCCGCCGGCTGCGCTGGGCTGATACGGCGCGGGTATGGCGGCGGCTGTGGGCGTTGGGCCGTCGAAACCCGGCGGAAAAACTGTCGTCAGCCGCAGGCGTGCGCATAGCGCGGCCATTTTTGCTGCCAGCGACGAACCGGTTGTTCTGCGCGATCAACGCGCGGCTGCTGGCGCGTTTTGTCCGACGCGATGCATTACTCTCGGCCGGTGTCGATCTGATCATGAACTATTCGCCGTCGCGCTCCGCGTTGCAGTTGCTTGCGCGGGTGCCGCACCGGCGGTTGATTTATGATTGCACGGACAACTGGCTGGCGGTGCGCGGCATCCCGGCGTTTTTGCCGGAGGACGAGCGGGTGCTGCTGGCGCGGGCCGATCTCACCCTTGTGCCCAGCCGCAGGCTGGAAGAATTGCAGCATCCGGCTGCGCGAAGGCTGGTGCGCGTGCCGCATGGCGCGCTGGTCGAGCGGTTTTTGCTGGCTCCGCGGCGGCGTGAGGCGAGTGTTCCGGTGACGGTGCTCTATTACGGCCATTTGCATGCCCAGCATTTGGATTTTGATTTGATCGACGGCTTGGCGCGGACGCGACCGGCGTGGAGTATCGTGCTGGTGGGGCCGGTGAAAACGCCGCACGCTTTTCCATCGAATGTGCGGCTGGCCGGCCAGCAACCGCATGAAAAGCTGCGCGAGTTCATCGCCGAGGCGGATGTTTTGCTGCTGCCGTACATGCTTAACGACTATACTCGCGCCGTGTTGCCGGCAAAAATTTATGAATGCCTCGCCACCGGCCGGCCCATCGTTGCGACGCCGTTGCCGGAGCTGACGACGGACTTTGCCGGGCCTCTGCGCTTCGCGACCGACGGCCCGGACTTTGCCACGGCGGTGGAGGATGTACTGGCCAGTGACACTAGCGATACACGCGAGGCACGCGTGGCGCTGGCCCAGGCCAACACATGGGAGCAGCGCTACAACCACATCAGAGCCTTGCTGGCCGGGCTTGATGCAGGGGAGGCAAGCGGATGATCACCACCGAACCAATCCTGTCCGTTGTCATTGTCGCCTACAAATCGCGCGATGAGATTGGGCCGTGTCTCGCATCGTTGCCGCGCGTCCTCGACGGCTGCGCGGTCGAGGTGATCGTGGTGGACAACTCGCCGGGCGACGGGGCGGGCGAGTTGATTCGCACGCAATTCCCATGGGTGGATTATGTCGCCGCGGAAAAAAACCTCGGCTTTGGCCGGGCCAACAATCTCGGCTATGCGAGCAGCCATGGGGAATGCGTGCTATTCCTTAATCCTGACACCATTTGTAACGAGGCCGCGCTGGCGCATTGTGTCGCGCGGGTGCGCGCCGAGCGCGAGATCGGGCTCATTTCGCCGAAACTCGTCCTGGCCGACGGCGAGATGGACCTGGCCTGTCGGCGCTCGATCCCGACGTTGTGGGACGGCTTTTGCCGCGCGAGCGGACTGGCGGGGGCATTTCCGCGCAATGGGTTTTTTGCGGGTTACAACCTCACGCATTTGCCTGCCGATGGCACATATGAAGTCGGCGCGATCAACGGCGCCTTCATGCTCGCGCGGTGCGAGGTGCTGGAACGGGTGGGGCGGTTCGATGAAAACTTTTTCATGTACGGGGATGATCTCGACCTTTGCATCCGCATGGCGCGCGCCGGCTATAAAATCATTTATGACGGCCGCGTGCAGATCACGCATTTGAAAGGCGTGAGCGTGGCCAAGGATTACGACGCAATGGCGCTGGCGATTTTCGATGCGAACCGGGACGTATACTTGAAGCACTTTAATCCGCGTGGCTCCCGGCTCGTAAATTTGAAATATCGAATCGCCTTTGGCCTCTGGAAACGCGTGGCCCTGCTGCGCGCCCGGCTGCGCGGGCACCGGCGCGTGCGGCCGGTGTGATGGCTTCAAGAATAAAAATGACCGAAGCAAAAAAAAATCTCCTCAGCCCGGACAACAGGGCGGTCTGGCTGTGGGCGGTAGTAGCGGGGGTTGTTGTAATGATCATGCAGTGGTGGCTCGTGGCACGCGCCGGGACGGATATTCCGTTCCAAGATCAGTGGGACTTGGAGGGGAAATGGCTTTATCCCGCATGGCGTGACGGCACGCTGCGGTTGGCCGACTTGTTCCGGCCCTATAACGGACAACGCCTGGTCTGTACGCATTTGCTAAACCTGTGTCTGTTCGTCCTTGATGGGCAGTGGAATCCATTGTTGCAGATGGCGGTCGGGGCGTTGTTGCATGCCGTCGGGGCCATGTTTTTAACCCGAAAGCTGGCGGCCCTCGGCGCTGGCTGGAAGGCGCGCGGTGCCATCATTGCAGGCGTTGTCCTGGCCTGCCTTCCGTTGGCGTCGTGGTTTAATGCCCTCAACGGATTTCAATCCCTTGTTTATTTCACGCTGGGTTTCTCGCTTATCTCCTTCGCCTGCCTTGGCGAAGTAAATGCTTCTGCGATCAAATTACTTGCCGGCACCGCCGCAGGATTTGCCGCCATGTTGTCGAGCGGAGCCGGCGAACTCGTCCCGGTGGCGTTGGTGGGATTAATGATCTTGCGCATCGCCGAGGCGCGGGGCGGCAAAAACATCCTGCGCACGGTCTGGCCTGCAGCGGTGTTGTTGGTTGCAGCCGTCGCGCTGATGGCATCGGTTCCACCTGACCACAACGTGCAGGCATTGCAGTCTCATTCTGCAGGTGAGTTCCTCGCCGCTTTCGCCCGGCTCATGGCGTGGCCGCACATCGACCAACCCTTGGCCGCACTGGCGCTGAACCTTCCCATAATTTTGATCGTAATGGGCCGGATCACCCGGCGTCGCCAGCCACGCGCGGGCGAAGACTTCGTTCTCTTGCTCGGTGGATGGGCGGTGGCCATTGCATTGGCCATGGCGTGGGCCCGTGGTGGCGACGGTGAACTGCTGGCCGGCTTCATCCCTTCGCGTTACGTCGATTTTATCGTGCTGCTGCCGCTGGCGAATGCCTGGTGTGCCATCGTACTGGCGGCGGAGGCAATCGGCCCATGGCGGACGCGTGCCCGCGTGCTGGCCGCGGTGTGGTGCATTTTTCTTTTTATCGGCTGGCTCGGTGTTTCGCTCGAGATGTGGCGTGGTATTGTGCGGCCGCGGATCCATGATCGCCTCGCGCCGGTGAGGCTGGCGGTGGCCTTCCAGGCGAGCGGCGACGCGACAGTGTTTGCGGGGCAACCCCGGCTGTATGTCCCTTATCCGAATCCGGAATCGATCCTGGTCGTATTGCGTGATCCAAGACTGCAGGGCGCCTTGCCGCCGTCGTTCCAGCCCAAGCAGCCTTTGGGACCACTGTCTCGCGCGGTGCGGGCGCTGATGGACCAATAGAGCATTGATTAATTTGGCTCGGATTTTTTACCGCGGATTGCACGGATGATCGCCCTACTTCGCTCTTCGAGCTTCGAAGGGCAGGCGGATCCGGATTAATGCATTTTAACCACTAATTTTCACTAATCAGCACTCATAGACTGCTGAAAAATTTTGCCGGCCGTCGTTGCGATCAGAAAGCGCTGCAGGAGGCAGGCCGAAGTCACAGGGATCAAGTGACAAGTAGCAAGGGGCTTTGGGCGCGTATCCCTGATACTTGAAAACCTGCTACCTGATACTTTTTTGATACACAACTAGCAGCACAGTTTTTCATCAGCTTGTTCATATCAGCGTCATCTGCGTGATCCGCGGAGAAATGATTCCGAGATTAGTGCCGATTAGCGTCCATTAGTGGTTAAAAAAGTAAGTCCTATGCGTTTGTGTCGACACTGGCGCCGATGGCCGGTGTGATTTAGAACAGTTTGAAAATAGTGCAGCCACGAGGGATCACAAAGAACACAGAGAACAACCTTTCTTTGAGATCTATGTGATCTTTAGTGGCAAAAATATCCGATGAAAAAGTGTGATGCATCCGGGCTCATCAAACCGGACCACAGGCCGGTCTGGCTGTGGGCGATGGCGGCGGGAGTGATTGTGCTGGCCGCGCAGTGGTGGCTGGTGGCGCGGGTGGGAACGGACATTCCTTTTCGGGACCAATGGGACGTGGAAGGGCTGTGGCTCTATCCGGCGTGGCGCGACGGTACGCTGCGATTGGGGGCTTTATTCCAAGCGCACAACGAGCACCGCCTCGTCTGGACGTATTTGCTCGATCTTTCGTTGTTCGCGCTCAACGGCCAGTGGGATCCCTTGCTGCAGATGGCCGCGGGGGCTGGGTTGCATGCTTTGGCCGTGGGATTTCTCGTGCGCGAGCTGGTCCGTGGCCGCACGAACGGGAAAGTGCAAGGCGGCCTCGCGGCCGGCGTCGCGCTGGCCTGTGTGCCGCTGGCGGCCTGGTTCAATGCGCTTTGCGGAATCCAATCGAATACTTATTTTGCGTTGATATTTTCGTTCATGGCCTTCGCTTGGTTGGGCGCGGAAGAGCGATCGCGCGTTAAGCTGCTGGGTGGGATGGGCGCGGGCCTGGCGGCTATGTTCTCGTTGGGCGCGGGCGAACTGGTCCCGGTGGCCTTGCTCGGGCTGGCGGTTTTGCGCGCCACCGAAAAGCGGCGGCTGGAGGGCATGTGGCGCAGCATTTGGCCGGCGCTGGTTTTGCTGGCGGTGGCAGTGACGTTGATAAAATCCGTGCCGGCCAATAAAGTATTGGAGTCGTGGCACGCCGGTTCGCCCAAGGAGTTTACCGTTGGGTTTATGCGAGCGGCGGCTTGGCCGCACACGGACCAACCGCTCGCCGCGCTGGCGTTGAATCTTCCCCTCGCATTGGTCGTGATGGGCCGGATGGCCCGCCGCCGGCAGCCGCGGACGGGGGAGGATTTTGTGCTTTTGCTGGGAGGCTGGGCTGCAGCCAATGCCCTGGCGATGGCGTGGGCCCGCGGTGGCGCCCCGGAATTCCAGGCGGGAGTCGTGCCGTCGCGGTATGTGGATTTTCTTCTGCTGCTGCCGCTGGCGAATACCTGGTGCGCCATCGTGCTCGCGGCCGAGGCGCTCGGCCCATGGCGGCTGCGTGCGCGCGTCCTGGCGGCGGTGTGGTGCGTTTTCCTTTTTATCGGCTGGCTCGGGGTTTCGCTGGAGGCGTGGCATGGCATTGTGCAACCTCGCATGGAGGATCGCCTGGCGCCGGTGAGAGTCATGGTGGCCTTCCAGGCGAGCGGCGATGGGAGGGTATTTATCGGGCAGCCCCAGTTGAACGTCCCTCATTTCAACATGCCGCTGATGCTGGCGGTATTGCATGACCCGCGACTGCAGGGAGCCTTGCCGCCGTCGCTTCAGCCCAAGCTCCCCATGGGACCGCTTTCCCGCGAGGTGCGGATGCTGATGGGGCAGGAATCTACCGGCCAACCATAGAAGGAGCGGGGGCCAGGTGCCAACGGCGCGGCTTTTCAGAGAATCGTCGATAATCCTGTTTAACGTGTGTATTCCTGTTTGACAGGATTAAACTCAATATGCACGTTGGGCACATCAACGCGTGATCCAATCCTTTGCCGATAAACCGACCGAAACGCTTTGGCTTGGTCGCCGTCCCTCCGAACTTCCGCCTTCCATTCATAAAACCGCGCTCAGAAAACTTACCCAACTTGAAGCTTCTTCAACCCTCAACGAATTGCGTTTCCCGCCGGGCAACCGGCTCGAAGCGCTCAAAGGCGACCGAGCCGGCCAGTACAGCATTCGTGTAAACGACCAATATCGCATATGCTTCCGGTGGGACGGTCAAAACGCCCACGACGTAGAAATCACCGATTATCACTAAACCATGAAAAAGCACATCAACGTCCATCCCGGCGAACTCCTCCGTGAAGAGTTCCTTGAGCCGATGGGCATCACGCCCTACCGGCTGGCGAAAGATGCGAAGCTTTCCCAGCAACGTGTCAATGAGATCATCAACGAAAAGCGCGGTATCACTGCGGAAACCGACCTTCATCTCTGTGCTTATTTTGGCCAGACGCCGGGTTATTGGCTGCGCGTGCAACTTGCCTGCGATCTTCGCGAAGCGATCAATACCATTGGTTCCAAGGTCAAGGCTGCGATTCACCCACGCCAAGCCGCTTGAGGTCCTTTAGGATCTAAATGGGCAGGTCCCCATTATTAAATTTATTCCGATAGCGGCAACCAATTGCGACGGCGATTCCACTAAAAGCGTGGCTTTCCAAACGATGGCCTGGTGCTTCAGGCCGGGTTGTTTTTCCAGCGCACGAGGGTGAGCGCGAGGATTTGCGCGTCGAGCCAGGGCGACCAGTTTTCGATGTAGTAAATATCGTGCTGGATGCGGGCGGTGAGGTCGCTGTCGCCGCGCAGGCCGTGAACTTGCGCCCAGCCGGTCATGCCGGGTTTCACGAGGTGGCGCGGGAGATAATGGGGAATGGAATGCGAGAGTTGCTCGACGTGGTAGGGCCGCTCGGGCCGCGGGCCGACCAGGCTCATGTCGCCGCAAAGGACGTTCCAAAATTGCGGCAGCTCGTCGAGGTTCCAGCGGCGCATCCACGCGCCGAGGCGCAGGAGGCGCGGATCGTCCCTCCCGGTGCTCTGGTGCACGGCATCGGTCGCGGCGGCGTCGGGTGTCATGCTGCGGAGCTTGTAGAGCCTGAACGGGCGGTGCCCGTCGCCGACGCGGGTCTGGCGGAAAAGCACGGGGCCGCCGGGCGACTCGCGCTTGATCAGCGCGGCGAGCACAAGCATGGGCAGCGCAAAAACCACGAGGCCGATGAGCGCGCCAACGATGTCAACGAGGCGCTTGAGCGCGCGATTGAAAAGTTTCGTGATCGGAAGCTCGTCCACGCCGAGCACAGGCAGCCGGCCGATGGTTTGCAGGCGCAGGCCGCTGAGAAAAATCGGAAACGCGGTCGGGATGACCTTCCATTCCACATAGGCGCGTTCGCAACACTCGATGATGCGCTGCATGTCGTCGCGGGGCAGGTCGAGCCTTGTGGCGATGAGGAGATCGACGGCTCCGCGGGAGAAAATCTCATCGAGCGCAGCCGCGGGGCCGAGGAGGGGGATGTTTCCCGTGGTTGGCGGCGGGTCGCCGGGAAGCGTGACGATGCCGGCGAACGCGAGCGGATGCGCGGGACTGCGCATGAGCTCGGCGGCGAGTTCACGGGCGCCCTCGTTCCAGCCGAGCAGCGCGGTCCGGCGTTGCAGGCGGGCGCGGAGGGCCGGCCGGGTCAAAACAAAATGCACGAGCGCGCGCCAGAGGGCGAGCAGGACGACGACGCAGAGGCACGCGATGACGACAAAGAGGCGCGAGATGGGCGGGTTGAACTCCATCACGAGCGACACACCGAGGTAGGCGGCGAGCCAGAACGTGGCGCCTTTGAAAATTGAGCTGAGATTCTGGTAGCGACGCAGGAGCAGGCGGCTGTCGTAGAGGTCGAGTTGCGCGAACGCGCCAATGAGCAGGGCGACGCCGAGCAGGAGCAGCGGCAGGTAGCGCGCGAACGTGGCGTCGGGCACGGCGAGGCCGAGTCGGCCAAGCGGCGACGCGTAGCGCAACGCATAGCCGAGCGAGAGGCCGGCGAAGGTGACGAGGGTGTCACCCGCGAGGAGGGCGAGGGGCACAAATGTCTCGCGGAAGCTATTGGAGGCTGCGCGTGGCAAGGGTTGAGTGGTTTACAAAATACTGTAGTCACAAAGGATTGCGAAGAAAACATATGTTTTCGACGGTTTTCTTTGTGACCTTTTGTGGCCACCTCATCCCGTTGGCTGTTCTTCCGAGCCACGAAGAATTCATGGCAGATGTTTTAGCCACGAAGGATCACAAGGATCGCAAAGATAAGTTTCCGATCACAGCACGTATTTTTTGATCTCGAACTTATAGTTGCCAAAATTAATCAGCAGACCGTGGTTTCGACGGGAGGATTTTAAGTAACCAAGCAATTGCGCGGTATGTTCCTCAGCCAATGTTTTACAGGCTTTGAGCTCGACCAATAATTCGTTCTCCACAAACAAATCGGCCAAGTAGTCTCCGAGTCCAGTGCCATCTTCGTCCCGGACCAGCAGGGGAACTTGTTGTCCGATGCACAACCCGGCCTTGCGCAAGCGATGGGCCAGCGCATTTTCATAGATCTTCTCCAAATGGCCATGCCCATGGTAAACATGGATGGCGTAAGCTGTTTCCCTCACCTTGTCGCAGAGATTATTGATTTCCATGCCACATAATAGCAGTGAAAAATCAGCTGCTGAAATATATGCCCGCTTTCTTTGAGCTCTTTGTGATCTTTTGTGGCTAAAATATGCTCTAGTCTGCTGCTATCTTGTCGGCGGACGGGGATTGTCGAGAAATTCGAGCAGCAGCGGCGAAGGCAGCCAGCTTTTCCGTGGGAAAAGAAACGCCAGCGAGCCGGTGGCCAGGGCATTTTCATGCACGTCGAACAAATCCACCGGCAACGGCAGATCGAGGTTGCGCATGAGCACGGGATAACCGGAGCGTCCGCGGCGGTAAACGCGCGCGGGTGCGGTGAGGAGCGGGCCGGGCGTGGGATCTTGCGCGAAAAAATCGCGGCGGGCGGGTGTGGTGGCAACCTCGCCGACGGCGCGGCCCGGGAGCTGGCCCAACAACCAGGCGCTGAGCGCCGCCGTATAACGCAACTCTGCGCCGGGCCAGCGGCCGGGCGGCAGGCGCTCGCCCAATGCGCGGTAATATTGTGCGACCAGTGCGGCGGTGGGCGCGCGCAGCGGCGCGAGCGCAGACGTGCGCCACCACGGCGACGCGACAAAGATGGGATCATTGAGGCATTCGAGGGCCAGCGCCTGGGCGGCGGCATCGGCGCGGCCCTGGTTCAGGCGGGCGAGGCCGAGGCCAAAATAAACGCCGCCTTTGTCGGGCACGAGATGCGCCGCGGCGAGGAAGTGACTTTCGGCTGCGGCCGGGTCGCGCACGAGAAGCAGCCAGCCGAGGTTGAAGTGAGCGATTTCCTGCCCGGGATTGAGCGCGAGGGATTTCTCGAACAGGGCCCGGGCGAGGCTGGCCTGCGCGGGATCGCGGTCGAGCGCGAGCGCATCGATATTAATCGCCGGTGTCGGGTCTTCCCGGCCGAGCGCGCTGATGAGCACGGCCGCGGCAATGACTGCCAGCGCCAGCGCGGCGCGGAGGCGCGGCGGAGCAAAACCAACGGCGGGCGGTGCACATGCGGCGATGCACGCGGCGGCCAAAGCCATGAACACCGGCACATCGAGTTGGAAATCGGTCAGCGCAAAAATTCCATAGCCGACGAGGGCCAGCCCGGCCGTGGCCGGCGCAGGCTTTTTCCACAGCGAACAGGCCACCAGCGCGGCCAGCGTCAAAATGCAGGCGAGGCCGGGCGCGCCGGTGTCGGCCCAGATTTGCACGGGAGTGCTGTGGAGCTCCAGGGCGATCTCGACTCCGCCATCGAGCCGCGCGCGATAGCGCGGGTAGACAAGCGGCGTGACGCCCGGGCCCCAGCCGAGCAACGGCCGGTCGGAACCCATGCGCAGGCCGGCGGTAAACATGGCGGAGCGTTGCACGGCGCTGTCGTCGGGCGGCGCGGAGGAAGCCTCCTGGGCGAGAAGATCGCGGATGCGCGGGTTGGCCAGCGCGAATACCGCGACCAGCGTGACGGCCGCGCCGGCGAGCAGCACGGCGTGCTTGGTTCGCAAACGGTCGCGCCGCCAGGCCAGCACAAGTGTGGCGAGCAGCAAGCCGGCCAGCCCGAGCACGGCGCCGCGGCTGCCGCTGGTGAAGAGCATGAACAACGCCAGCGCCAGGGCGGCCGCCCAGCCGGCGCGGGCCCGGCCGCGGGTGTGCGCGATGCGCGCGCCGAACCAGGGCAGCATGAACACGGCCAGGCCTCCGGTATAGTTGGAGTGGCCGAGCGGATGTTCGTTGCGCTGATTGAAGAGGGCATGCAGCGAAGCGATTTGCCCGGCCCGCAAACCGGGCACGATCTCGTCCAACAGCCACGACCCAAGGCTGTCGGCGAGCACCGCGACAAAAAACCAACCGAGCACACGTTCAAGCGTGGCCAGGCGGGCCTTGGTTTCAGCGGCGTCGGCCTGCAGCCAGTCGAAGAGAAGAAGGCCGGCGGCGAGCCCGGCGAGCAGGGTGGCGGCGGCGGGCAGGCTTTGGGCGCGAAAAGGGCTGGCCAGCGCGGCGGCGAGTTCAACCGCGGCGAGGAGGCCGAGTGGCCAGCGCCACGCTGCGGCCGGCAAGGCGAGCGGCCGCGGGTCGAGAGCGGTGCGCACCAGTAGCGCGGCGGCGGGCGCGAGTTGCACAAACCAGAAGGCCAGCCACCACGGCCATGAATACATGCGGGTGGCGCCTTTGTCCACGAGCGTGAGCGCGGCCAGCCCGGCGAGACCGAGCATGCAGAGCAGGCGCGTGAAACGTTGGGCGGAGGTGGCGTGGCTCATGCGCGGAGGATGATAAGATAAGAAGCGTGAGGTGAGCGGCGGGCAAGCATGGCAATATTTAACAAAACTGGCCTAGAGGTGGAGCGCGACCTCCGGGCGCGCTCAGAACGCGTCGGGACGCCGCGTTCCACCTGCACACTTATTATTCTATGAAACCCGGCGCCGGACAAGCCTTGACCCGGATGCATCACACTTTTCATCCGAACATGCATCCGTTGGCCGCTCTTATCTAGAGCGCGGCCAAGCGACTTGGTCGCGGTGAACCCCGACTTTGTCGGCCCGCAGGGTGGATCGGTCACACGACCGCGTCCTCCGTAGCTTTAGCGAAGGAGAAGGAAGTGTGACCGATCCAGGTTGACGGTGGCGCGCGCGGGCAGGCATCGTGCGACCACCAATCACCCATGGAGCCCACCAAACGTCGTTTCAAAACATCCCTGCTGGTCATGCTTGGCGCGCTGGCGGTGATCGGGGCGGTGGCCGGATATTTTATTTTGCGCGGATTGGACTGGAGCGGGATCTTGAATGGGGCGATGGCGCGCGTGCGCGCGGCGGGGCCGCTGGTGTTTTTCGCGGCGATGGGTATTTTGCCGGCGCTGGGCGCGCCGGTCCTGGCCTTTATTTTGACGGCGGGGCCGGTGTTTGGGCCGCGGTTCGGGCTCGGTGGCGTGCTGGCGGCCTGCGCGGTGAGCCATTTGCTGAGCCTTTCCATCGGCTACTGGCTCGCGCGACGCTGGCTGCGGCCGTGGCTGCAGAAATTCGTGGAGCGCTCCGGGCACAAGGTGCCGCAGGTGGTGCCGGAAGATCAGTTCGAAGTGACGCTGCTCCTGCGCATCACCCCCGGCCCGCCGTTTTTTTTGCAGAATTTTTTGCTGGGACTTGCGGAGATTCCTTTCCCGCGCTACCTCGCGATATCGTGGACGGTCATCATGCTGAACACGGCGGGGTTGGTGATTTTCGGCGCGAAACTGGAGAGCGGCGAGGGCCGGGAGGCGTTGGTGGGCGGAAGTTTGTTTGTCGCCGCGCTGTTAATTATCCACCTTTTGCGGCGACACTATGCAAAGCGAAACCGCATGGACTAGGGCGGTTTTAAAATTAGTGTAGCCACGAAGGATCACAAAGAGCACAGAGAACTCACTTTTTAACCGCAGATGAACACGGATAGACGCGGATGCCTGACGAAAAACTCTGCCGAACCGAAGCGGTTCAATGCATTTTAACCACTAATGGACGCTAATTCACGCTAATAGGCTGCTTTGAAAAACTGTGCTGCTGCGCAGCACACGGCCAAGGCCGTGTAGGCCGTCGGGTTGCGAGCAGGAAAACGCTGCAGCAGCGCTTTCTTCTCGCAACGACGGCCGGCAAAGTTTTTCCACAGCCTATGATCGCAGAGAAAATCTCTTTATCACCTTTGTGCTCATTCGTGGCTAAAAAATTCAATCCGTATCCTCGTACATCTGCGTCTGCCACGCCGTAGCTTTAGCGAAGGCGGGTTTATCTGCGGTTAAAAAACTCCGATCCGAATTATAAGTGATCATAAGTGCCCATCAGTGGTTAATAACTCCAAACCAAAATAATATGTGCTCTCTGTGTTCTTTCGCCTGCCCTTCGCAGCTCGAAGAGCGAAGTAGGGTGGCAAAAAAACAGGCTGACCGCTTACCACGCGTCCGAACGGAGGGACCGACATCCTCGTCGTGGAATTAATATGAACGATTTTTTTTTAACAAGTACACCGGAAGAGACGGAGGTCCTGACGGTTTCCGCCTTCACGCGGCGGGTGAAGGCTTTGCTCGAAAGCAGCGTGCGGCCGGGCTGGGTGCGGGGCGAGGTATCGAACCTGCGCGCCCAGTCGAGCGGCCATGTTTATTTTTCGCTCAAGGATGCCGGCGCCCAACTGGCCTGCGTCTTGTTCCGTGGCGACGCGGCGCGGCAGGGAGTGGCGCTGCGCGATGGCGTGCAGGTGGTGGTGTTCGGGGAAATCAGTATTTATGAAGTGCGCGGACAGTATCAGCTCATTGTGCGCATGGTGGTGGACGACGGGGTGGGTCGGTTGCAAAAGGAATTTGAGGCGTTGAAGCGGCGGCTGGCGGACGAAGGGTTGTTCGACGCGGCGCGCAAGCAGCCTATTCCGTCCATGCCGGCCACGATCGGCTTCATCACGTCGCCCACGGGCGCGGCGGTGCGCGACTTCATCCGCATCCTGCAGCGGCGCGGCTGGTGCGGACGCCTGGTGGTGCTGCCGGCGAAGGTGCAGGGCGAGGGCGCGGCGGCGGAGATGGCGGAGATGATCGCGCAGGCGGAGCAGCTGGGGATTTTTGAATTGCTGGTGATCGGGCGCGGCGGCGGGAGCCTGGAGGATTTGTGGGCGTTCAACGAGGAACTGCTGGTGCGCGCGGTGGCGGCGTGCGCGGTGCCGGTCATCTCGGCGGTGGGGCACGAGATCGACGTTACCCTGTGCGATTTCGCGGCGGATGTGCGGGCGGAGACGCCGAGTGCGGCGGCGGAATTGATCTCGAGCCAGTTTTTGGATGGCGTTCAGCGCGCAGCGCAGGCGCATGAGGTGATGCACAAAAGCGCGGAGCGCGCGGCCGGGCGGGCGCGCGAGCGGCTGGAACACGCTCGCAGCCGGCTGCGGCAGATGGCGCCGGCGGCGCAGGTGGAGCGGGGTTATTTGCGGCTGGATGATTTGACGAACCGCTTGGCGGCGGCGTTGCGGTCGGCGGCCGAAATGAAGCGTGCCCGGCTGGCCGAGATGCGGTCCCGGCTGGCGCAACGTTCGCCCGAGGCGCGCGTGCAGCTCGAGTCGCAGCGGTTGTTGTCGCTGTGGAAACGCCTGCAGGCGGCGAGCCCAAAATCGGTGCTGAAGAGGGGTTTTGTGATTTTGCGCGATGAGCACGGCCGGCCGATCCCGCAGCGGGCGGGGGTGCGGAGCGGCCAGCGATTGACCGCCGAGTTCGGCGATGGCGAGGCCGGGCTGAAGGCAGAGTGAGGCTCGAAACCCGCGGCAAAAGAAATGAACCCGCGAGCCAACCATAGCGGGGCGCGGGCCACATGCCAACTGCGCGGCTTTTTATAAGAATCGTCACTGGGCGGCGTCTCGGGCTACAACCCTCCCCGGAAAACGGGAGCAAACTTGCCCTACATCAAACTGAACATCCCAATGCCTTGCCCGCCTCGTGGCACTTTTCCGGACAACCCCAAAGAGTTCCATAGCCTCTTTCATCTGTGAAACCCTGAGTCGAAATGAGTAGGGATGCGACCGCCCAAGCTATGTTGGAATTGAGATTGAGCCGCACCCTGGCCTTGGCAATCTTCACTGATTTACATGATTAATAAAGTAGAGGCCCGACCCCTTTGGATCTTGCATGATTAATAAAGTAGAGGCCCGACCCCTTTGGATCTTGCATTTTCGGTAAATTATGACCGTCAGGCCGTCCTGCCAATGGAAGGTCAATTAGAGCACTTTATAAAAAGCGTGCCATATGGCACATGGCCAAATCCTCCATCCATGCCATCGGTAAAATGAATAAAAAATTACTGGTTTACGGAACCTTAAGTATTGTGGCAATCGTTGCGATGCTGATCGGCGGCCGACGGTTAATGTTGCAGAAGAGATTGGCAGAAAAACCTGAACCAAGCCAGTCGGTCGTCCCTTCTACAAGTCCAGTGGGGCCTGACGTTTCCAAGCTTTCACTTGATGATAAAAAAAGACTGAAAGAGGGCTTGCAACAGATGTTCAAAAAAATGGGATTAAAAGAGGCCCCGCCGATACAAAAATTCTTACAAGATGAAGTCGCCAGCGGTGACAAGGGAAGAGTTCTTCGCGCATTTAGTGATGCAGTCTATTCACGGAATTGGCCGATGAGTGACGTGATTCCAGCACTCAAAGCATTTTTAGATGACCCAAGCCCATATGTTCGCTACAATGCGGCAAAGGCACTTTTTACCGTTGGAGATCAAAGTGGACAGTCAACCTTGCTCGCTTTGGTGCAGGCTACCGATCCCATCTACGGGATTGGCCAAGATGTCCGGATTCAAGCGGCGCGAACCTTGATGCGGTTTAGGGAAGCTGCCGCTGTGGTCCCAATTATAGATCTCTATGAAAAAGATCTAGATGGAGCTTTATTGACTGCTTTATCTGATCTAGGAGTTCAGGCTCCTGAAGAGAAGCAATTTCGTTTTGTAAAAGATCCTCATACGATCGTTGAATATGCAAAAACTGGCGATACATGGTTTGTTCCACAGATAACCTCTGTTTTTAATAATTCTTCCAAACCAGAGCTGAAAGTCGCAGCTGCTTGGGCCTTGGCGACGCTGGCAAACGACCAAAGTGCCGTTGACTACCTAGCTCAACAAGGCCGCTTCATTCTTCAGAATCCTCAAATATTGGATGGGACGGAAAGCGGACTTGCTGAATATACTGCAGGCACTAATGCCATCAAATATCTCGGCGCAATTCAGGCTCCCCAGGCTAAGCAAATCTTGGAAGCTGCACTTGATAGTGCCGATCCGATGGTTGTCCAAACTGCTATTGTGAACCTCATTTATAACCAAGGAGGATCCGATAAGGCCGTCCAGGTTATTGCTAATCAGCTTGCTGATTCGACACACGCCAAACTGCCTTGGGACTTTACTCTCAACGTCGCTGCCCAGCTCAGTGACAATTCGCAAATCCAAGCAGCGGGCCAGATATTTTCTAAAACTGATGTAACAGGCAATTGGCAGCTCTACACCGTTGAACGAAAAAATTGGCCGATTTATAACTGGATCGACGACTATGTTGTTAAGTTAAACAAAAGTGAACCTCCAAGCCAAAACCAATAGCAACGCAATGGCCACATGCCAATTCTGCTGCTATTTTATATAAATCAAGTGAACCTCCAAGCCAAAACCAATAGCAACGCAATGGCCACATGCCAATAAATGAACCCACGAGCCAACCATAGCGGGGCGCGGGCCACATGCCAACTGCGCGGCATTTTGTATAAATCGTCACTGAACGGCTTCTCGGTTATCGAACCTTCACAGATCGAAGAAATTTTCACCTACATCCCACTAAACACCCCAGCGGCTTGCCCCTCGACAGGCTCGGGGCCTTGAGCTTGTCGAAACGGCCCTCCTCGAACCGCTTCTCCCCGTTAACCCTTGAGAAGTTCCGTAGCCTCTTTCATCTGCGGAAGTTTAAATCGAATTAGGTAGGGATGCGACCACCCAAGCCCCTCGACTTTGCTCTGGGCCCTGAGCTTGTCGAACGGGCTATGTCGGGGAGATGCAGCTCGTCGGCTTGGTCGTTGGCAAGTGGTAACTCATTTTGATTGCTGGCAGCTGGCGGTGTGCTGGCTGGACAAAATCAATATCACGAAAAAGACTGAAAGGCGTGAAATTGCCCAATGCCCATTTGGCGGTAGTCGAGCGCGAAAAAGTCCTGAATTATCTCTTAAACCCACGGCACCATTATGGCGCGAGTAAAGCGCACTTCTTTGCTCAATTTGGTTTTCTCCCGGAAAAATGGGAACTGCTGGCCCAGGCTCTGCGAGAGCATGGTCAAAAGCATGATATCGCTAAAGTCACGGAAACGGGGTTTGGCCCTCGCTATCTGCTTGAGGGCGAGTTGACCACGCCAATTGGCCGCACGCCGCGCGTTTCCACGGTCTGGCAATTGGATAAAGGACAGCTTGCTCCACGGCTGATAACTGCTTACCCTTTCAAATCATGATCAAAGAACACGATTGCGTGGTGCTCACCCGAGATCTGATGGCCGAAGGCTTAAAAGCTGGTGACATCGGAACGGTCGTGCATGTCCATCCGGATGGAGCAGGCTATGAAGTCGAGTTTATGACGCTGGCTGGGGAAACGGTCAGCGTGGTTACGCTGCTGCCAGAGCAACTTCGGTCTATTGCGCGACGCGACATTGCCCATGTGCGGGAATTGCAGACCGCCTGAAAAATGCTGGGCAGGGTCGAAAGCCGCGAGCCAAATGAACCCACGAGCCAACCATAGCGGGGCGCGGGCCACATGCCAACTGCGCGGCATTTTGTATAAATCGTCACTGAACGGCGTTTGTTCACTGCGCCACCCAGGGGGCGCCCGGCTCGTTTCACCCACTCCGCCTTTGGCTTCGGGGCCAGCACTTCGTGCAGACCATCTTCGCGCTGCCGCGCTTCGTCGGCTACAACCCTCCCTGAAAAACGGGAGCAAACTTACCCTACATCAAACTGAACCCTCCTTCGCCACGGCTACGGCGGGGCAGGCACCCCAACGGCCTCTTACTTGTCCGCCATAGCTTGCAGCGACGGCGGATCCTTGGTCAACGGCGAGGAAGCCCGCAGCCGCTTTAATCCGCGATGAATCCAAGCCAAACTAAAGTAGGGATGCGACCGCCCAAGCCCCTCGACTTTGCTCTGGGCCCTGAGCTTGTCGAATGGGCTATGTCGGAGATAGGTATCGGGCGAGGGGCCAGAGGCGAGAGGAAATCCGTTTCAGCCCTCCCCTATACATTTCCTGTGCTCTTTATGATCCTTCGTGGCTAAAACGGTTTATTCAGGACTCTAGTTGAGCAGGTGCGTGCTGAGAAAAATGAAGAATGCGGCGAACTGAAATGAACCGGGCTTCTTCATCCCATAGAAAATAGACCGCGTACGGAAATCGTGGGGTCATCGCCATCCGCAACGGTCCATGGCGTTTTCGGAAAATTTGTGGTGAACGTGGATCAACGAAATCGTCGCATCTGCGCATCGGACAAAATCTCCACCCAAATCGGCTCCTTTTTTCTGATACCAATCGAAAGCTGAAACCAGATCGGCTTCAGCGCGCGATGAGATCAGCAACTCCATGCTCAACCGTGTGAGAGAATCCGACTCTTTACCTCTGCCCACGAAGAGCCCTCGCGCGGGTTGCGTTTGTAGTCTTCAAGGCTTTGGTCGAGCTCGCGCTTGTGCCAACCGGGAATTTCAATCAATTCCGACTTGGATGCGATTTCACTCCATAACTCTTCGACCAGCAAAAGTTTCTCTGAAACCGACAACTCGCGAATCTGGGGAAAATCAGCAATGCCCATGAATGAATAGTAGCTGCCAGGGATCCAATCGCAAGCTGAGATTTGGAAACGCAAATCGCCTAAGTGAGTGGAATAATTTCGCCGGATGGTTACTCTTACCCGACGATGAAACCTTGTCTGTCGGTTCTCTTGTTTGCGCTGGCCCTATCCGCCTGCGCCCAAACTGAAATGAAAACTTCCCCATCCTCCCCGTCCGCCGCCCAGGGCAGCCCCGCCTGCAAAATCGATGGCGCCAAATCCGCCTGCGGCCTGCCGTCCAACGTGGTCATCGACATGGCCCAGGCCAAAGTGCAGCACACTGATGCCGAATGGCAGAAGCTCCTCACGCCCGGGCAATACCGCGTGACCCGCCGGCAGGGCACGGAGCCGCCGTTTGAAAACGAATATTGGGACAACCATGCCGATGGCGTTTATTTTTCCGTGTGCAGCGACACGCCGTTGTTCGACAGCCGCGACAAGTTCGACAGCGGCACCGGCTGGCCCAGCTTCACCAAGCCCATCGACCCGGCCTTTGTGGGCGAGACCACCGACACGAGCTACGGCATGGAGCGCACGGAGGTGCACAGCAACGTCGATGGCGCGCACCTTGGCCACGTCTTCGACGACGGCCCGGCGCCGACCGGCCTGCGCTATTGCATCAATTCCGCCTCGCTGCGGTTTATGCCGCGCAAGGAATATGAGGCGTGGGTGGCGCAGAAAACTCCAAAACTCCAAACGGCAAATCCCAAATAAATTCCAAGATTTCAGCCGCCGGCGAATGCGGGTGGGGTGCGTTGACCCAACGCGCCCGAGCGTCTTGAGGTCAAGACGCTCCACCTTATTGCGGCTCATTGGCCGCGATATTTTTTAAACCGCTCCCAATCTTATTCTTTGGCGTTTGCCGTGTCCTCCATAGCCCGCTCGACTGGCTCGGGGCCTTGAGCTTGTCGAAACGGCTCGAAGAGCGACGGAGGAGACACTGGCGTTTGTAGTTTGCGTGCGCCGCGCGGCGGCGCCACGTTTCCGGGATGTCTTACATCCAGGCATTTTCCACGCTGGGTTGCCCGGATCTTACGCTGGAGGAATCGCTGGCACTGGCGGAACGACACGGGATCGCGGCCGTCGAGCTGCGCGCGCTTGGCGGCAGCATGGAGCTGCCGGCGTATTTGAAAAAGCAGTACGGAACGCCGGCCGCACTGGCCGGGAAGCTCCGCGGGTCGCGCGTACGGGTTGTCGCCCTTGGCACGTCGTGGCATGTGACCGATGGCGGGGCGGCCGAACGCGAAAAATTCCTCGAGTTTGTGCCCTGGGCCGAGGCGCTGGGCGTGCGCTGGCTGCGGGTTTTTGACAGCGATAAAACGCTGGGCGCGGATGAATTTGCGCAGGCGGTGGAAACGATGCAGCGGTGGAGCGAGCAGCGGAAAATAAACGGGTGGCAGGCGGATGTAATGATCGAGACGCACGGGGGCATGACGACAACCGGGGAGATCCAGCGTTTTTTAAAGGCGGTGCCTGGCGCGGCGATTTTGTGGGACACGCATCACACCTGGAAAAAGGGTGGGGAGGATCCGCTGGCGACATGGCGCGCGATCCGGGCGAGCGTCGTGCATGTGCATGTGAAGGACAGCATCAGCGTGCCGAGCGCCCGGCATCCTTTCACCTATGTCCTGCCGGGCGATGGCGAATTTCCGATGGCGCCGCTGGCGGCCGTGCTGCGGGACGAGTTCGCCGGCCCCGTGAGCCTGGAGTGGGAAAAAGCCTGGCATCCCTCCCTGCCGTCGCTGGATGAGGCGCTCCGGGTTGCGGCGGCCCGGGCTTGGTGGTGAAAAGACCAAGTGGCAAGTAACAGGTGGCAAGTGCCAGGAAACAGTGGTGGCCAATGAGCCAAAATCGGTGGAGCGGCCCATTCGACTTGCCCATCGACTTGCTCAGGGCCTTGAGCTTGTCGAAACGGCTCAGGGACGCTCGAGCGCGTTGGGGTCAACGCGCTCCACCCCATGCGGCTACAGTATTTTTTAAACCGCGCTTAAGCCGGCCGTTCACTCGCCCGGGGGAAGGAACAGCCGCCAGCGGGCCGTGCGTTGCGCGGGAGAGGCCTCGCCAAATTTTTTCAGCAAGGCACGGAACTGGATATTGTCTCCGGCCAGGCCGCCGCACTTGTCGTCATGCCGGAGCGCCTCGGCCAGGATGGGAAACAACTCGGTGCGATCGCCCGGAACCAAGTCGGTTTCGATCCAGGCTTTGTTGGGATCGGCGTAAGGGGCGAGGTAGCGCAGAACGGCGCGCAAACTTCGACCGTCTTTTGTCGTGTAGCACCACCAGTCCACATTCACATGCTCGGCGAGGATGGCGAGGTTGCAAAGGGCCTCAAGGTTGAAGAGCGAATAGCCGAGCGATTTGGTACGGACGAGCTCAAGGGGTTCCCGGCCGTCGGGCTCGACCTGGCGGGCGATGCGGTTTTCCAGTCCGTCCGACAGGATTTTTTTGGCAAAATCCATTTTGCCGAGCACCAGCGCAAGGTGGGCGGCTTGCACATCATACCACGTGCCATGGTTGTTGGCCGCTGCGGCTTCGTCGTGGCCGTTGGAGCTGGTCGTGAGCCAGTCGAAATAAGTGGCGAGCCAGCGGCGGAACGCGCGGCGGTCCGTTTCGGTCCAGGCCGGGGAATCCGCGATGAGGGCGAGGGAGTCACACATCCGTGTGAGGTGGCGCATCTCAAGGATGCCGGTGCCACGTCCATCGTTCAGGCCGGGAACGTATTGGGCAAAGCGGAGGTTGGGATTCATGCAGGTCGCCGGGTCGAGAAACCAGGTGCGCACGAGCAGGGCGGCGTGTTGGGCGTAGGGTTCGTGATGCGTGAAATAGTAGGCGAGGCTCAGGGTCTCGACGGTCGAGACCAGGTTTTCCCACGGGCGGGCATCCGTGGCTTCCTTGCTCGGAGGGTAAACGTCCCCGTCGTGCTTGATGAAAGGCAGGCCGTCTGGCTTTGAAGGATCGGGCCACCAATAGGGCGCCTGGCTGATGTAGTCGTGCTTGTCCCCACTGGGCGGCAGGCGCGTCTTGTCCATCACGGAGACAGGCTTGGATTGCATGGCGTGGTTGGCGTTCTCGCGCAGGTGGGCAAGGATGGGCGCGAGTTCCGGGTCGCCATGGGCAACCCGGTCGCGGGCGGCGGCGAGCGCAGCCGCGGGCAGCGAGTAAACCATGGCCGGCGTGGACGGATCAACGGATGGAAGCGTGGTGGCGGCGTGCGCGGCCACGACCACGATAAAGGCGAAGGCAAGGCGGGCGGTTTTCATTGATGCGTGTCGCTGATTTTACTGATAAATCTGACGCGGTTCCGACGAATAATCATAAATCTCCGGTGTGATCATCGCCTCGAGCGGCCGGCCTTCGGCATAAGCGCGGAGGTTTCTCAGGGCGAAGGCGCCGGCGTCGCGTCGCCGGTCGATGGTCGGCCCGGCGATATGGGGGGTGAGGATCACATTGGTCAGACCGCGCAGGGGATGGTCGGGCGGCAAGGGCTCGACGGAGAAAACATCGAGCCCGATGAAAATATTGCCATCGCGGGCGACCCGCACGAGGGCATCCTCGTCCACGACCTGGCCGCGGCCCACGTTGACGAACACCCCGCCGGGGCGAATGAGCCGCAGGTGGCGCTCGGTCACGCAACGCACGGTGGCCGGGATCAGCGGGGCGAGTTCCACGACGATGTCGTTGTCGGCAAAGAGCGAATCCAGCGAGCGGGCGCGGGTGATGCCAAATTCTTTCTCGGTCGCGGGCGTGATATCCGGCGCATAAGAGGAGATTGTCACGCCGAAGGGCCGGAGCAGCCGGACAAGTTCGCGCGCCACCGAGCCGAAGCCGTGCAGGCCGACGCGGCGGCCAAAAAGCGACGTGGTCTGGGTGTCACTGGTTTTCCACCCCTGTTCATGGTGGATGGTGGTTATCCAGAAGCACGTGCGTCGCAGGCAGGAGAGGATATGGAGCAGGGCGCACTCGGCCACGACGCGGCTGATGGAGTTGCCCCAATTGGTGACCAGCAGCCCGTGTTCGATGTGCGCCCGCGTGACGATTTTTTTCGGCGAACCGGCGAGATAGCAAAGATAGCGCAAGCGCGGCGGGAGCACGTCTGGCAGCGGTGGCGTCTTCCAGCAGGCGAGCAGGATTTCCGGATTGGCCGCAGCCAGCTGCCGATAAAAATCCGCCTGGCCCGTTTTCTCGGTGTCGAGCTGGCGGAAATGCGCGGCGGTCCCGCACATTTCAGCGAAGAGCGACCCGGGCAGAAAGTCCTCCTGTTCGGCGGGTGTAATCGCGGCGAGCAGGGAAACGGGGCGGGGCAGGTTGTAGGGCCGGATGGTTGGGGGAGTCTTTTGGGAATGACGGACGAGGGCGGTGCCGACGAGCCCGACCACGCCGCCGCAAAAAATAAAGGCGAGCCGCCCGGAGAGCGGGTTGGGGATGAACGCGAGCAAGCCGACCAGCGCTCCGTAGGGGATGCACAGCCAGCCAATGAGCCAGGCCTGCTTGCTATCGGTGGCGGCGCTCACCTCCTCCTTGTCGTAATTGACGGGCGTCTCGATGTTGCGCGAAAATTCCTCGATCGCCGCGTGATACGAGGCGGATTCCCGCCGGTAGAAAAACCGCGTGAAACAGAACCAGGCCGTGCAAACGCCCATGATCATAAGGGCGGCAATGGCCTGGCGCCAGTTGCGTTGCTCCCAGATGTTGGGATAAAGGTGGTGCGGGTTAAACATTCGCACGGCCCATGGCAGCGTAAAATACTGGTGGGTCTCATAGCCGGTGAGAACACCGACCAACCATGTGCTCCAGCCCGACCAGGCTGGCGTCCGCCGGATGAAAATGCCCAGCACCAGCGGCATCGCCTGGGGCAGCGTGATCAGGATGCCGAAATCGAGGTAGAGTTCAAACAGCGAGAGGGTGGGGTGCTGGCTCAGGAACACGGCCAAGCCGATGATGAGCACGCCCAACACGAGGGTCGTGATTTTCCCGGCGAAGAGCATCTCGCGGTCGGTGGCTCGCGGGCGCAGGATGATTTGGTAAAAGCTCTTGATGAAGAAACCCGAATTGCTGTTCAGCCCCGCATCCATGGCTGACATCGTGACGGCGAAGATGCAGGTGACCAGCAGGCCCACCATGCCGACGGGAAGCACCGAGGTGGCCATGGCCAGGTAGGCTCCCTCGTCCGGGTACTGCAATTTGGGATAAACGCCGGCCATATTCGGATGAATGATGGAGGCCGCCATCGGCGGCAGGAACCAGACGATGGTGCCCATCAGCATCAAGATCGCGGCGAGCAAGGCCGCCCGGCGGGCATGGCGGCTGTCCTTTACGCAGAGATAGCGCGGCGCTTCCGTCAGATTGTTGGTCGAGACGAACTGCCGCAAGAACATGGCCACACCCCAGAGCAGCAAAAAATCGTCGGAAAAAAGTTTATGGGTATCCAGCCGGGTGGCGGAGAGCTTGTGCACCAGCTCCATCGGTCCGCCCAGCTTTGCCACGGTGAGCACCAGGATCACGAGGGACACCGGCATGAGAATCAGCACCTGGATGAAGTCGCTGGCCACCACGGCCCAGTTTCCGCTGAGGAGTGAAACGATCATGACGGTGGCACCGGCGATCAAAATGGTCGTAACGACATCCTGGTCGAAGGCGGCGGAAAAGAACACCGCCAGTGAGTAAAGCCAGATGCTCGCATAGCCGACGCGGATCAACAAGGTCAGCCAGGTGAAAAACTGCTCGTTGCGCGCGCCGAAGCGTGCGCGCACCGCCTGCATCGCGGTGACGACGCGCAACTGGCGAAAGCGCGGCGCAAAATAAAGCGCGTTCATCAAGAACCCGACAATGTTGGCGAGGTAAATCAACATGATCGGCCAGCCATCGCTATAGGCCCGGCTGGCCGCACCGGTGAACGTGAACGCGCTGAACGACAGCATGAAAGCCGAGCCGCCCGCCATCCACCAGACCACCTGCCCGCCACTGCGGAAGTAGTCGCCCACATTATGCACGAACCTTCGGCAAACCCAGCTGATGGCCAGCAAGTAGACAAAGTAGAAACCGAACACCGCGTAGTCGATGGGCGTCATCAGGGGTGGAGCTAGGAACTAATAAGAATCAATCTCCGCGTTGTGTGCGTCAAGGACAAGCAGCCTGCTGGATGATCGGCGCACCGCTTCCTGACCCAAATAATTTGCAGAAATAAAATGAAGGGAAAAAGCGTTTCGGTAAGAGGATGATTTTATCGCGATCTTTGCGGCCTTGGTAGGGCCCGTTGCCCTCAACGGGCCGAGACCAGCGGGCGGCGACAAGCGCGAAGCCTTGTCGGCTGAGGGTAGCCGCCCCTACCAAAATTATCTGAATCCAAACAATAATTGGCATTATTCAGCTCACCCCGCCAACGCGACGGTCGTCTCGCCGAGGGAAAATTGCGCGGGCAAAATCAAGTCGGTGAAACTCTCGTCGGCGGTGCCGATGCTCGCCAGGATCAGGCGCGCGGCGGCCTCGCCCAGTTTGACGGGATCGGTGCCTGCGCCGGTGATTTTGGGCACATCGTTAAAGGGCAGCTGGGGCGGCGCATCGGCGCCGGCCAGGTTGATGTCGTGCGGCACGCGCCAGCCTTCGCGGACGAAGGCGCGCACCGCGCCGGCGGCCATCAGGCAGTTGTAACAGACAAAAGCCGTGGGAAAATCGTCCCGCTTGGCATGCGGCAGCATCATATGTGCGGCTTCCGTGCCCTCCGCGCGGTCGGCTTGTTGAAGCTTGACGACGTAGCGTTCGTCGAGGGAAAGGCCGACCTGGGTGAGCGCGGTTTGGAATGCGCTGAAACGCGATTCATGCCGGCCGAGGCCGATATTGCCGCCCAGCCAGCCGATGCGCCGGTGCCCCAGCTCGTGCAAATGCCGCACGACCATATCGAGTGCCTGCGGCTCATTGCCCACCACCGAGTGGCAAATGCCCGGGTGGCGGGCGGAGACGGCCACAATGCGGCGTTCCAGTGCGCGCAGTTCGTCCAAAAATGACGGCGACACCTCGCCGAGCACCACCACGCCCCGGAACAGATGTCCCGACTGGAAGAATCGCTGCAATTTTGCTGTTTCAAGGTTGCCCTCCGAACCGAGGTAAACGGTCGTGAATCCCTGCAGCTCAAGCGCCGTATGCAGTCCCTGCTGCACGTGGCCGAAGTACATGCTCGGCGTGCTCAACTGCAGGGGTGCGCGCATGATGACTCCCACCTGGCTCTGTTGCGTTGCCTGCGACAAATTCATGCCTTTCGGCTGATAACCGCGCTTCAACGCATGCTGCCAAATGCGGGTGTAAGTCTTTTCATTTATACCCTGCTTGTGGCCATTGAGCACGAGCGAAACCAAGGCCTGGGATATACCTAGTTCGCTGGCAAGCTGTTGTTGCGACACCTTGACGGCGGGGCGGGGCATGGCGCGCATATTTAATAATTAATGACTGAGTGCAATAATTATTAAAAAGGCCTTTAAATCGCTGCCCAAGGAATGTCGCGATGATTGCAGGCACTTTTTGCCTGGTGAAGGGCAGGCGCGGAGTTACCAGTTCGGTTTTTCCGGGAGAGAGGCGTCGAATTCCTGGATCAACTTGGCCTCGTAGGCGCCGGCATAAGTACCAGCCAGGAATCGATCCAAGCCTTCCTTTAGCAGTTTTTCCCATGAGGCTTCTTCCCGGCCGGGTACGATCGGATAGAACAGGGCCTGGTTGCTGCGGGCGGCTTTCAAATCTCCCGGTGCGTCGCCGATCATCAGGATGCGGTCATTCGGATACTTCCCCCCGGCGGCGAGCCGGATGTGTTCGTCTTTGGTGCCCAGTTCCTGCCCGGCGAGGACCCGCACATACTGGTCGAGGCCGTGTTCCTTCCATTCATGCGCCAGCGTTTCGCACGGCGCCTGGGAGACGACGAGGACGTCGGCGTGCTGAACCATCTTTTGCAAACTTTCGCGGACGAAAGGGAAGGGCGGGACGCTGGCATCGAGCTCTTCGACCATCTGGTTGAGTCCTTGCGACCAGGCCAGCGCGGGTGCGAGGGCCTGGTTGCCGGCCTCGACTTCCTTCTTGAGCGAGGCATTGCTCAGGTTTTTCGACCGGGCCATCCAAGCTTCCAGCTCCGTGGTGTCGGGCACCACGACCCCACGGGCGATGACTTCCTTGCGTGCGCGGAGGAGGTTCAGGGCGCGCGCCAGGGCCTGAAACCGGTTGGCGCCGCGTGTCTTCGAGTACAAATTGACGAAGTCCCAGACTTCGCGGGCGTATTTGTTTACCGTCTGGAGTCGGAAATGTTTGATGAACATCGGCGCGAAGCATTCCTTGTGCTTGAGTTCCATCACGTCGAAGACACAGCCGTCCGAGTCGATGCCGATGAAAAATTCCTTCGCCGGTTGGAGGTTTTTGAGGATTTGGGGATCGTTCATAATAAAAATTAGAAAGACGGGCGGCAAATAGGCACCGAACCGCAACGACAATCAAATGAAATCTGGATTCGCTGATTGTCAGTCAAGCGGGGTCAGGAGCGATGCCGCGGGAAAGAGTTCCTTATGCAAACTTCACGCAAGCTACTTACGAATGTGCCCATCTCAGCGCGGAAGCTTGACGCCGACTTTTGGGAATGCATAAATGTCCGCTTTTCTAGAAAACCACCCCTGTCCTCCTGTACCCCGAAGACCACGTGTAAATCTAAACAAAATAGCGGGCTGCCATTTTATTTATAATTATGAAAAAAGAGTCCTGGATTGAAAACATTCTGAGCGGCATGTCGCTCGAACAAAAAATTGGCCAATGCGTCGTCGTCGGCATGTCGGGAACCGTCATCACGAACGACCTTCGCGAAGCCATCACGCGCTACCATTGCAGCGGTATCCGGCTCTCGCCATTCACGCGGATGTTCAGCTATTTTAGCGACGAGAAAGCCAAGAAACAGGAACTCGACGCCGGCTTCGTGCCGTCGATGCAAAAAATCGCCACCGGCGGCCTGCCGCCCTCTCTCACCCCGGAACAATATGCAGCCATGCTCAATGAGCTGCGCCAGCTCGCCGCGCAACGCTCCCCGGCGATCCCGCTGCACATGGTCATCGACCAGGAAGGCGACACGAGCCGGGATTTCACCCGCGGCGGAGTCGTGCAGTACGCCTCCAACATGGGAATGGTGGCCAGCCAGAGTCCGGAAACGGCCTACCAGATTGCCTGCTGCATCGCCAAGCAGATGAAGGCGTCCGGCCTCGACATGATCCACTCACCGGTCGTGGACGTGAACATCAATCCCAATAATCCCGAGATCGGCTACCGCGCATTCAGCGACGATCCCGAAGTCGTGGCGGAATACGCCATCGCCATGCTCAAGGGGTTCAAGGAAAACGGCATCATCGCCGCCGCGAAACATTTCCCCGGCCGCGGCGACTCCGCGACGGACGCGCACCACGCCTGCCCCATGCTCAAGGTGGATAGCGAGCGCTTCAACAAGATCGAGTTGCATCCTTACAAGCGCCTGATCGAGGCGGGCATCGACTCCATCATGGTGGCCCACTGCATTTATCCGCACATCGATCCCGACCAGATTTCGACCGTCTCGCGCAAAGTCGTCACCGGCATCCTGCGCGACCAGCTCGGATTCGAAGGCATGATCACGACGGACAGCATCACGATGGGCGCGCTCATCGACCGCTACGGAATCGGCGAAGCGTGCGCCCGCGCGCTCGACGCCGGAGCCGACGTCATCCTGATGAAAGCCGAGAACCAGTGGCGCGGCGAAATGTTCCACACCATCAAAAAATGGGTGGAAGAAGGGAAAATCAAATCGGACGAGCTCGACGACAAAGTCCGCCGCATTTTGAAGATCAAGAAACAATACGGCATGTTCGACCAGATGGGCATGGTGGACGCCTCCAAGGCCGCGGTGCCGTTCTCGGACCCGATCGTCATCGAGACGTCGAAGAAATCCGCGCAGAAAGCCATTATCGTCGTGAAGGACGAGCTCGGCGCGCTGCCGTTGGACAAGAAAAAGAAAGTGCTGCTCATCAACCAGCAGTATTCGATCAAGACGCCCAACGACGCTTACGACCATCCCGCGCTGTTTTCCCAATTGATGGAGCAGGACTGGCCTTCGCTCCAGACCTACGAGACCAAGTTCGGCCTCGACGCGAAGGATGAGGAAGGTGTCATGAAATTCGTCAAAGCGAACAAATTCGACCTCATCCTCTGCACCAATTACTATGACCGGCAGGAAAAGCCGAACACCTACGTCAAGGCGCTGATCGACCAGGGTTACCCCGTGGTGTTGATCACCAACACGCCGTATTGCATCAAGGACAACGCCGGACTCATCCCCTCGGCCAAGACCGTCGTGCTCAACATGAATCTTACGCCCGACGGCATGCGGACGACCAAGGCGGTGTTGCTGGGAGAAATCAAAGCCGGAGGTTCCTGGCCGCTGGCCAATTACGATCCATTCAAGCTCAGGAAGTAAGGCCCCGATGAAAAAGCTGATCCTCAAATCCCCGTTTAATCGCACGGTTTCTCCCATCACCGGCTGGACCCGCAATCATTGGGAGGAGACGTTCTATGCGCTGATGAAAGGGATCGTGGACAGCGCATCGCCGGCGGGTGCGCGCCAGCGCATCCCCGGGCCGCGCAGCCATCACGGGCTCCTGGCCGACGAGCTGGAAGGGTTCAGCCGTTCGATGATCATGGCCGGCCCCTGGCTGAACAGCTCGAAAAGCGGCGCCTATTTGTGGAAGGGATCCAAGGTGGATGTCGCCGGCTTTTACCGCCGGGGCATTCTCGCCGGCACGGATCCCAAGCATCCCGAATACTGGGGAGACATCGTCGATTTTGCCCAGCATTTGGTCGAGATGGCGGCGCTGGCCTGGGGCCTCTATCTCTCCAAGAGCCTGGTCTGGGACAAGTTTTCCGCGGCGGAGCAGAAACAGGTCGCGGACTACATGTACCAGTGCACGAAGGTGAAATATCACAACAACAACTGGATGCTCTTCGGCGTTGTGACCAATGCCGTGTTGAAGAAACTGGGCATGCCGTATTCGCAGGAACAGATCGACCGGTACCTGCTCGCCTGTGACCACATGTATATCGGCGACGGCTGGTATCGCGACGGGAACATCAACCGCATCGATTACTACAACCCCTGGGGTTTTCTCTACTACTACCTGATCTGGGTCATCCTCGACGGTGACTCGAAACCGGACCTTGCGGAAAAGCACAAGGAGCGCGCGCGCCTCTTTGCCCGCGACCTGCGCTATTTCTACGCCGGCGACGGCAGCGTGCCCTGCTTCGGCCGCTCGATGATTTACCGCTTCGGCTTCCTCTCGCCGCTGGCGCTGGGCCAGCACCTCGGCTGCCTCGACATCCCGGCCGGCGAGATCAAGACGCTCTGCAACGGCGTGATGAAGTTCTTTTTCTCGAACGAAAT